>JGI24723J26617_10001779_pt1 | contig 18381 bp, 14 predicted proteins | sample Cruoilmetagenom6_FD_26617 | JGI IMG/M metagenome (IMG submission 26617)
GCCTGAAGGGGTAACACTCCACGGCGGGCCCCCTGCGCAAGCGGGGGGCCATTTTTTTGGCCACGGAATGCCTTATGCCGCGGTGCACAAGGATGTGCGAGAGTGGCATTTGCCAACTATGATTATTGATAGTCAATTCGCACCAGCTTGCTGGCTAACCAACCGTCACGCGCAGACCGTTTATCCGACTCTCCCCTGGTCATGGCGATCCTGGCCCGAACTGCGCCGCCAGGAGCTGGATCTGCCCGACGGTGATACAACGGCCGTCGACTGGCTCGTAGCCGGCGACACACTGCCCCCCACGGCCCCGCTCCTCGTAATTCTCCACGGGCTGGAAGGTTCAGCCGGATCCTCGTACGCACGCATGTTGATGGAGGCGGCCCTCGAAAACGGCTGGCGCTCCTGTGTCCTGCATTTCCGTGACTGTGGGGACTATAGAAACCGGCTACCGAGGCGCTATCATGCTGGGGAAACCAATGATTTACGATACTTTCTTGATACTTTACATCAATCTCCGGAGTCCGCGGAAAACTCCGGGCCGATGGTGGCCGTCGGCTATTCCCTCGGCGGCAACGTACTGCTCAAGTACCTGGGGGAATCTGGCGATGAAACGCCTTTGCGCGCAGCAACAGCTGTTTGTGTTCCTCTAAACCTTCACGAATGTGCCATAGCGCTGGACCAGGGCTTTGCGAAAATCTACCAACGCCACCTTCTGCGGCGCATGAAGGAATCGGTAACGCGAAAGTTCGACCGCCATACGGCGGCATTCGATTGGGACAAGGCGATGAGTGCACGGACCTTCGCGGAGTTCGATGACTGGGTGACCGCCCCGTTGCACGGCTTCAGGAATATGCAGGACTACTACGATCGCTGCAGTTCGGTTCATTTCCTGAAGGGAATTGAGCGCCCCACCCTCGTGATCAATGCGCTGGACGACCCGTTCATGACGCAGGACGTCATTCCAGCGGGAGACAAGCTCTCAGACAGTGTGACCCTCGAAATTGCCCAGGCGGGCGGGCATGTAGGGTTCATAGATGGAGGAACGCCCTGGCAGCCAACCTTCTACCTGCCAGGGCGTATCGTCGGGTTCCTGGAACCGCAGCTCGCAATTCCAGGAATGTAGCTTTAGGCTGCGTCGACTTCCTTCATGGACAGTCGTACGCGACCCTGACGGTCGACTTCCAGCACTTTCACCTGGACGACATCGCCTTCGGCAAGCTTGTCGCTGACTTTCTCAACACGCTCGTTCGAGATCTGCGAGATGTGCACGAGGCCGTCTTTGCCCGGCAGGATGGTGACGAANGCACCAAAGTCCATCAGGCGGGCGACCTTGCCCTCGTAGATACGGCCGACTTCAACGTCAGCAGTAATCAGCTCGATGCGGCGAAGAGCTTCCTTGCCGGAAGCACCATCAACCGATGCGATGCGGATCGTGCCGTCATTTTCGATGTCGACAGATGCGCCGGTCTCTTCGGTGATCGCACGGATAACCGCACCACCCTTACCGATGACGTCGCGAATCTTCTCAGGATCAATCTTGATGGTCATGATTGTCGGCGCCCACTCGGACATTTCGCCGCGTGTTTCGCTAATGACCTTGTTCATCTCGCCCAGGATATGCAAACGACCGTCACGAGCCTGATCAAGCGCTGTGCTCATGATCTCCTTCGTGATTCCCTGGATCTTGATGTCCATTTGCAGCGCGGTGATGCCGTCTTCCGTACCGGCAACCTTGAAGTCCATGTCGCCGAGGTGATCTTCGTCGCCCAGGATATCGGTCAGGACAGCGAAGTCATCGCCTTCCTTCACGAGGCCCATGGCAACACCTGCAACCGGTGCCTTCAACGGTACGCCTGCATCCATGAGCGCGAGGCTCGTGCCACAAACGGATGCCATTGAGCTGGAACCATTTGATTCAGTTATCTCAGAGACAACGCGGATGACGTATCCGAACTCTTCCATGTTCGGCATGACGGCTTCGATACCACGACGTGCAAGCTTGCCGTGACCGATTTCGCGACGCTTCGTCGATCCGATAAAACCTGTCTCACCTACGCAATACGGAGGGAAGTTGTAATGCAGCATGAACGGCTCTTTGCGCTCGCCTCCGATCGCATCGATGATCTGCGCATCGCGGCCTGTTCCCAGGGTTGCTACGACAATCGCCTGCGTCTCACCACGTGTGAAAACAGCTGAGCCGTGTGCCCGAGGCAGCGTTCCAACCTCAACGTCGATCGGGCGAACCGTGCTCTTGTCGCGTCCATCAATGCGTGCTTCGCCCTTGATGATGCGCTGGCGTACGATGCTCTTCTCAAGCTTGTACAGCTCGCCCTTAACATCCTCAGCAGACCACTTGGCGTCTTCGTCGCTCGCAAGCTCTTCAACCGTAGCAGCTTTTGCTTCACCAACAGCCCCCTGACGGTCCTGCTTGTCAGTAATCTGGTAGGCGTCAGAAAGACCAGCAGTTGCGGAGGCAGCGACGGCTGCGGCGAGGTCTTCGTCAGTTTCCGGTGCAGTCCAGTCCCAGGCGGGCTTGCCAACTTCGGCAGCCAACTCGTTGATGGTGTCAATTGCGACCTGCATCTGCTCGTGACCGAACATGACAGCGCCCAGCATGACTTCTTCAGAAAGGCCAGAGGCTTCTGATTCAACCATCAGGACTGCGTCCTTGGTGCCCGCTACTACGAGTTCGAGGTCACCTTCGGCGACAGCGGCGCGACCTGGGTTCAGGACATACTCACCGTCTTTGTAGCCAACTTTGGCAGCGCCAATAGGGCCAGCAAACGGCATGCCGGAAATAGCCAGTGCCGCAGAGGCACCGATAAGCGCCGGAATATCCGGATCAACATCCGGATTCAGCGACATCACCGTAGCGATAATCTGAACTTCGTTCTTGAACCCTTTCGGGAACAGCGGACGAACCGGGCGGTCGATCAGGCGGCAGGTAAGAACCTCTTTCTCGCCCGGACGACCTTCGCGCTTGAAGAATCCACCCGGGATCTTGCCCGCGGCGTAGGTTTTTTCCTGGTAGTTGACGGTCAGCGGGAAGAAGTCCCGGCCAGGATCAGCGGCTTTCCTGCCAACTGCGGTGACCAGCACCTGGGTATCGGCCATATCAACCATTACTGCGCCGTCGGCCTGACGAGCGATGGCGCCCGTATCTATAGTTACTGTGTGTTCCCCGAATTGGAAACTCTTTCTTGTCGATTTCACGATGATTTCTCTGATAGATGAGTCAGACAACAGCAACCGACGGCGCAACCCTTGAAAGGGACGACACGTCGGTTACAGATTGCCTATTTGAATACGCTCGCTGGATTAGCGGCGCAGGCCGAGCTTCTTGATCAGCTCGCGGTAGCGGTCCTGGTCCTTCGACTTCAGGTAGTCAAGCAGCTTGCGGCGCTTGTTGACCATCTTCAGAAGGCCCTGACGGCTGTGGTGATCTTTCTTGTGCTCACCGAAGTGCTCGGTGAGTTCTGCAATTCTCTTCGACAGCAGTGCTACTTGGACCTCCGGGGAGCCTGTATCGGCTTCACCACGTGCGTGGTCGGCAATAATGCCCTGCTTTGCTTCACTGGAAAGTGACATTTCTAAGTTACTCCGATTTCTCTATGTATAGCCCTTTTTTGAGCGCGGTATTCTAGCGCCTGAACGGGCCCATTGACACCCCAAATTCTTAAATTTAAGGGGTTTTTTCCTGTAATTGAAATACCCTGCGTGGTGCCAGCGCCCCGTCTCCGGAGAGCTCGCCCACACCCAAAAACCTCTGGCCTGCCTGGTATACCCGGACAAGCCCTTCCTGACCCTCAGCGGCCACCTGCAACGCCTGGCCACCGCTGAACTTCGGCCCTTCGACCGCATCAAGCTCGATGGTCCCCATACCCGCCAGCGCCTTATCTGGCGGCAGCAGACCCGCCTTGAACGCATCCCTGTCTGCCTCTGCCTGAGCCTCCACCGTGGCCAGGTCGACCATATCCTCGGACCTGAAGCCGGCGACCGTCTCTCGATGCAGCCTGGCTGTATGCGCCACCGTTCCGGCCTTGAAGGCGAGATCCTCCACCAGCGTCCTGACATAGGTCCCTTTCGAGCAGGCCACACGAAATACAATTCGCGTTCCAGTGGCTTCCAGGAGCTGTATCTGGTCGATCCGGATCGGTCGCGGCTCACGTTCAACCGTCTCACCCTGACGCGCGAGCTCGTAGAGCCGCTTGCCGTCCTTTTTCAGTGCCGAGTACATCGGCGGTATCTGCATGGACTCTCCCAGAAAGCCCTGCAGTATCTCGTTCCATTCGTTGAACGACAGGTCCGGCACCTCGGCCGTCGCTATCGTCTCGCTACCGTCGGCGTCCCCGGTGCTCGTTGCCGATCCCAGGCGCGCCGTAACGCGATAGGTCTTGTCAGCGTTCAGCAGGTACGCGCAGACTTTCGTCGCCTCGCCAAAGCACAGGGGCAACATGCCCGTCGCCGATGGATCCAGGCTGCCCGTATGCCCGGCTTTTTTTGCATTCAGCAACCGGCGCACCGTCTGCAATGCCCGGTTCGAGGTCATGCCCGGCGGCTTATTCAGCAGCAACAGGCCATCGACCGTGTCATACCGGCGTCTTCCACCACGCGCCATAATCTCTACCGGGTTGAGTCCGGGTGCAGCGCTTCCTCGATCAGGTCGCTGATACGCTGCCCCTCGGCGGCGCTATCGTCATGCTCGAAACGCAGTTCCGGAACATGGCGAACCTTGATTGCCTGCCCCAGCTTGGCACGTAGGAAACCTGATGCTTTTTCAAGGCCTTGCTGTACTGGCGCCGCCTCTGCCTCCGGATCCAGCATGCTGTAGTACACGCGCGCGACGCTCAGGTCACGGGTCAGGTCGACTGCTGTCAACGATACACCTTCCAGCCGCGGGTCTTTCGTTTCGAAACGCAGCAGTTCGCTGAGCGAACGTAGCACCTGGTTACCGAGGCGCTGGTTCCTTGTAAACTCGCGTGGCATATCAGGCTCCTGTCGATGGCTAGTCGAGTGTCCGAGCGACTTCAATGCGCTCGAAGCACTCGATCTGGTCGCCGACCTTGACGTCGTTGTAGTTCTTTACGCCAATACCGCACTCGGTGCCGGATCGAACCTCGTTGACGTCGTCCTTGAAGCGACGCAGCGATTCCAGCTCGCCCTCGTAGATCACAACATTGTCGCGCAGTACGCGAATCGGGTTTGAACGTTTCACATAGCCTTCGCTGACGATACAGCCGGCGATGTCGCCCAGTTTCGGCGAGGTGAAGACTTCCTTGACCTCGGCGAGACCAACATGCTGCTCGCGAATCTCCGGTGCTAACAGGCCGCTGAGCGCCGTTTTCACGTCGTCGATCGCTTCGTAGATGATGCTGTAGTAGCGAACGTCGACGCCCGATTCCTTGATCGCCGTGCGCGCCGTTGCGTCAGCACGAACGTTGAAGCCGATGATAAATGCATCAGAAGCCGCAGCCAGGTTCACATCCGTCTCAGTAATACCACCGACACTCGAACCCAGGACTTTCACTTTGACTTCGTCGTTTGACAGCTTCGTCAGCGAGTCACGCAGCGCCTCGGCGCTGCCATGCACATCGGACTTGATAATGACCGGTACGGTGGACAGCTCGCCCTCGCGCATCTGATTGAACATGTCCTCGAGTTTCGAAGCCTGCTGCTGGGCAAGCTTCGCTTCGCGTGTCTTGGTCTGGCGGAACTCTGCGACTTCGCGTGCCTTCCGCTCATTCTTAACAACGAGGAAGTCGTCGCCGGCACTCGGAGTCTTGGAAAGACCCAGTACCACAGCCGGAGATGACGGGCCGGCTTCCTTGATGGAAGTACCGGTCTCGTCGAACATGTTACGAATGCGGCCGTATTCCTCGCCCGCGATAATCATGTCGCCCTGTTTCAACGTACCCGACTGTACGAGAAGCGTTGCCACTGCACCTCGCCCTTTCTCGAGGCTGGATTCGATAACCAGCCCTTGCCCGGGGCCCTCCGCAACGGCCGTCAGGTCCATGACCTCAGCCTGCAGGAGAATGGATTCCAGCAGCTTGTCGACACCCTCGCCTGTGAGAGCAGAAACATTAACGAACTGCTGTTCCCCGCCCCATTCCTCGGGAATGACTTCGTGTTGCGAGAGCTCGTTCTTCACGCGCTCAGGATCCGCATTTTCACGGTCGCACTTGTTAATGGCCACCACGAGCGGTACGCCGGCAGCCTTTGAGTGCTGGATAGCCTCGATCGTCTGCGGCATGACCCCATCGTCGGCAGCGACGACGAGAATCACGATGTCGGTGGCTTGTGCACCACGAGCGCGCATCGCCGTGAACGCTGCGTGTCCCGGTGTGTCGAGGAACGAGATCATGCCTTTGTCCGTCGTGACCGAGTACGCACCAATATGCTGCGTAATGCCGCCAGCTTCACCCGCCGCCACCTTCGTATGTCTGATGTAGTCAAGCAGCGATGTCTTACCGTGATCAACGTGACCCATTATCGTAACGACCGGTGCACGCGAGACCGCCTCACCTTCGACCTTCACCTCGTCGGCGAGTAGCTGCTCGTCAACATCGGCTGAAGCAATAGGCTTGGCGATATGACCGAGCTCCTCGACGACGAGCGTCGCCGTGTCCTGGTCGATAACCTGGTTGATCGTCACCATGGCGCCCATATTGAATAGGACCTTGACGACCTCGTTACCCTTGATAGCGAGGCGCTTGGCGAGATCAGCGACCGAGATGCTCTCGGGAATCTCGACCTCGTGAACAACCGGTGCTGTCGGGCGTTCAAAGCCGTGCTTCGAATCCCCACCCACCGATACAGCACGCCGGCGCAACGGCGTCTTGCGCTTGCGGCGGCCACTCTTGTCGCCGGCAACGTGCAGCTCCTTGCGGCCGTAACGCGTTTCCGGACGTTTCGGCTTGGATTTTGCTTTTTCCTTTTCTTTGCTGCGGCGCGCACGAGCGTCAGCCTCAGCCTTCTCAAGTCGGGTCTTCTCTTCAGCAGCGGTCGCAGCGGCCTTCTCGGCTTCCTGGCGAGCCTCTTCCTCAGCGTCCTTGAGCGCCTGCGCTTCCTTCACTTTGGCTTCTTCCGCGGCTTTCACAGCGGCTTCCTGCTCAGCCTTGAGACGCTCTACTTCAAGCGCCTCCGCTTCTACGCGCTCTTCCGCGACACGCCGTTCTGCATCAAGCGCTTCCTGCTCCTCCAGCGCCTGCTTCTCAAGAACGTCACGTTTGATGTACGTCCGTTTCTTACGTACTTCGACGTTGACTGTACGCGAACGCCCCTGCGTGCCCGAAAGCCTGAGTTCCGACTGTGATTTGCGCTTCAGCGTAATTCGACGCGGTGTGGCGACCGTGGCCGGTGTGTCGTCCTGGCCATGGGCGCGACGCAGGTGCGACAGCAACTCGAGCTTCGCATCCTCGCTGATTGTATCGTCAGACCCACTGACCTTGATGCCCGCTTCATCGAGCTGCGTAAGCAACTTATCGACCGGCACTTTAAGTACTTCGGCAAATTGTGTAACTGTCACATCAGCCATACATTAACTCCGCTTTCCTGGCGATTACGCCTGCTGCTCTTCTTCGAACCAGTGTGCGCGCGCTTTCATGATCAACGCTGCTGCGACTTCTTCATCCATCTCACTGATTTCAAGAAGATCATCGGTTGCCAACTCCGCGAGATCCTCGCGTGTGACAACACCCTTGCTTGCAAGCGTAAACGCAAGCCCTTTTTCCATGCCTTCAAGACTCAGGAGATCTTCGGCAGGCTCGACTTCATCGATTTTCTCTTCCTGGACAATGGCCTGCGTCAGCAGCACGTCACGCGCGCGGCTCCGCAGCTCATCGACAATTCCCTCATCAAACTCCTCGATCGCGACGAGTTCGGCCGTTGGTACATAGGCAACTTCCTCGATCGTCGAGAAACCTTCCTGCACCAGGATCAAAGAAACTTCTTCGTCGACATCGAGTTGCTTCGAGAACAGGCCGATGAGTTCCTTCATCTCCGACTCGCTCTTTTCTTCAGCATCCGCCGCTGTCATAACGTTGAGTTCCCAGCCAGAGAGCTCGCTCGCAAGGCGAATGTTCTGCCCACCGCGGCCAATGGCCTGCGACAGCTTGTCCTCATCCACGGCAATATCCATGCTGTGCTTGTCTTCATCGACGACGATCGAGACAACCTCTGCCGGCGACATGGCATTCACTACGAACTGCGCCGAGTTGTCATCCCAGAGAATGATGTCCACGCGCTCACCAGCCAGTTCGTTCGAAACAGCCTGTACACGCGATCCGCGCATGCCCACGCAGGCACCAACCGCGTCTATGCGGGTGTCGTTACTGCGTACGGCGATCTTGGCGCGCAAGCCCGGGTCGCGAGCCGAACCCAGGATATCGATGAGGCCCTGGCCAACTTCGGGCACTTCGATCTTGAACAACTCAACCAGGAACTGCGGCGACGTGCGCGTCATGAACAACTGAGGGCCACGCGGCTCCGAGCGGACTTCCGTCAGCAATGCCTTGATCCGATCCTGCGGGCGAACAGGCTCACGCGGCACCATTTGCTCTCGCGACACGAATCCTTCGGCATTACCGCCGAGATCGATGTAAACGCCGTTGCGGTCAACACGTTTGACCAGGCCGGAGAGCATCTCACCCTCACGGTCTTTATACTCTTCGACGACCTGCTCCCGCTCGGCCTCTCGCACCTTCTGCACGATGACCTGTTTGGCGGTCTGGGCAGCGATGCGGCCAAACTCAACCGACTCCATCGGTACCTCAACGTACCCNCCCGGCTCGGCGTTTTCGTCGACATCGACGGCATCGATCATGCGCAGCTCGCGATCCGGCACCTCGAGTTCGGTGGACTCGTCCTCGAAGACCAGCCAGCGACGCCATGTGTCGTAATCGCCCGTCTCGCGGTCGATCGCCACGCGAACTTCGATATCCTCACCGTGCTTCCTGCGAGTCGCAGATGCGAGTGCGGCTTCGATTGCCTCGAATATGATGTCTTTTTCGACGCCTTTCTCGTTAGAGACGGCATCTACGACCATCAAGATCTCTTTGCTCATTTCCTAAAACTCCACAATCCCTGGGGCTTTACGCCGCTTCAGGCGCCAGCCGGGCGGTATCGATCGTCTTCAGCGGCAAGCTGTGCGACTCTCCATCCACCTCAACCACAATTTTCTCGTCATCCGACGACACCAAGGTGCCCCGGAAACGCCTGCGTCCCTCAATCGGGAAACGCATCTGCACCTTCACGACTTCGCCTTCAAACCGTTGAAAATGCTCAACTTTCGTCAACTTCCTGTCCAAGCCTGGCGACGACACCTCGAGGNTGTAATTGCCCGGCACCGGATCCTCAACATCGAGAAGCGCGCTGACTGCCAGGCTGACCTTCTCGCAATCGTCGAGATCAATCCCTTCCGGTTTGTCGATGAAGACCCGAATCAGGCCGCCCTTGCCGCCCAAACGGACCTCGAGATCCGCAAGTTCGTAGCCCAGTCTTTCGACCGTTGGCTCGAGCAATTTCGCCAGTTCGTCCCCAGTCATCGTTTAACCACTTGTTTCTAAAACAAAAAATGGGCCAATGGCCCATTCATACTCCGCGCTCTGTCGTTGCCGTCAGGCAACAAAAAACCCCTGAGCGGGGCCTTTATCTACCAGGGTCCTGGTAGCGATGGGTCCAAACTTCAGCCCCACTAGTGCGCAGGCGCGGGATTATACGGTATCCGCCACAGCGAAAACACCCCTCTCAGGCCAATATTTGCAACGCGTCAGGCTGACTTAATGCTCGACAATCTCGTAGACGCGAATTGCCTTGATGAAGGGGTTACCGGTAGCGATCTGTTCCGCCTCTTCGAGGCTCTCCGCAGTTATTACCGAATAGCCAGTAATGCAGTCCGGCCCCATCGGCAAGTCTATCCGGCCATCGTGCGAGATTTCGCTCGCCCCGCCATGAAAGCCGCCGTTTTCGACGGTCCTGTCAGCGATCGAGGCAAACCACTTGCCCCAGGCCTCCATAATCTCCGGCGTTGGTTTCTCGAATCCGTAATGCAACAGCATGTAGCGCTTCATGACTATTCTCCCGCAGAAATGGCGAACGTGACCGATACCGACGCTCGATAGGTTACTTCATTGAAACTGGGCACCGCGACAGGTGCAGACGCCGATACACCCTTTGATTCCATGCGCCGCGCAGTCACAACCATTTCCTCGACCGCCGCGTACCGCCCTGGCGAGTCGGCGTAAACGTCTGAAAACGAGAATTGCACGGGCGTGAGCACGAGCCCCAGTTCCTTCGCGAAATAATCCTTGTTCTGCATTACCGCTTGCAGCGCTTTGTCCCGAACGATCTGCTCAGATCCTTCCTTTTCGCTGTGCTCGAACTCAACTCCCGCGAAGGCCACCTCTTCCCGGCTATCTGCCACTGCCGCTACTCCGCGAAATAGGGCGTCGCTATCGACTGTCACGACCAGGCTGTTGACCACTGTGAAGCTGGCAGGCTTTCTTCCGAACCAGCCGTATTGTGGGGATGCCGAATATTTGGAACTTTGAATCTTGTCCGCAGCAACGCCCAGTGCAACAAGCTCTTTGCGAATTGCCTCACGTAATTCATTGTTCTCACGCATCGACAAGGCCAGCGCCCTCGCTTGTGTCGTAACAACGAGTTTTACGATGGCAATATCCGTGTAGGCCTTTTCCGTGGCCTCGTCGTGCAACGTGACGGTTCGCGTCCCCGTTTGCAGGTAACGTGTGAGCTCTTCCGGCGTACCGGAGAGTTCCGTTGCATTGGCTGCTCCAACAGAGGTCAGCAACCAGACAGTGACCACCACAAAAACCGTGTTTCTACGCATCCCGCTTCTCCTTATTCTTTCCAGCTTACTATAACGGCACAGCACAGCAATTGGGTTTAGGACCGCCCCGAATTCCGATATTTATCCTGCCCCATTATGGTAGTTTTAGTGCGCGTAGCCCGGGCTGATAAAAACCAATAAGAGAGACGCCAAATGATCTACATCGCTGTCGTGACACTTTATGTGCTGATGCTTCTCGGTATCAGTGTCTACAAGAGCCGCACCGTCAAGACGGATGAAGACTTCATGGTCGCTGGCCGTGGCGTTCCGGTCTACATGCTCGTCGCAACCCTCGTGTGCACATGGATCGGGTCTGGCAGCCTGTTCGGCACCGCGGGTCTGACGTTTCGCACGGGAATCTCCGAACTCTGGTTCTCAGCCGGTGCGTGGGTGGGCATTCTCGTGGTCTACACGATTGCTGCCCGCGTACGCCGCATCGCGCAGTACACGCTGACCGACCTGCTCGAAAAGCGCTATAGCCAGGTCGCGAAAGTCCTGGGGACGATTACAATAATCGTTGCGTACATGGTCATCGCCGGCTACCAGTTTAAAGGTGGTGGTCGCTTCATCGCCATTCTCTCGGAAGGCTCGATCACGCCTGAGACCGGCATGATCATAGCCGCAGTGCTTATCGTCGGGTTCACGGTACTCGCCGGCATGGTCTCGATCGTGTCTATCGACATTTTCAACGGCAGCATCATGCTGTTGGCGATGATCGTAACACTGCCGTTCGCGATCATGGGGCACGGTGGTATTGACGCGGTTATCACGACCATTCAGCAACAACAGCCAAGCCATCTGTCGCTCATGGGTGGGCATGACTTTATATGGGTAGTGGGCATCGCCTTGCCAACCTTCCTGCTCCTGATGAGTGAGTCGAGCATGTACCAGAAGTTCTCGTCTGCCGATAACGCGAGGAATGCGCGGCGCGCCGTAATGGGCATGTTCGTTGGTGTGGTGGTTGTCGAGACCCTGATGATGCTGATCGCGCTCGTTGGTTTCGCGATTTACGCAGATGACCCGCGCTTCTTTCTGGCGGACGGCAGCATTAATCGCGCCATGGCTGAGGAAATCATTCTGCGTATCGGCTTCGAGCAACTGCCGGTCATCATCGGCTCACTGCTTCTCGCTGCCGGCGCAGCTATCGTGATATCCACGGGCAACACGTTCCTGATGGTGACGTCAACGAATGTAACCCGCGATATCTTCCAGGCATTCTTCTACCGCAACGCAACGTCGTCGCAGATCATCTGGATCCAGCGTGCCTGCATTGTCGGCATCGGCGTCCTCGCCTACCTGATGATGAGCCAGTTCGAAACCATTCTCGAGATGGCATTGATGTCATACACGATGATCGGTGCATCGCTCGCGCCGCCACTCCTCGCCGCGTTCTTTTGGAAACGCGTAACGAGAATTGCCGGCGTGCTGTCGATTGCCTCGGGCATGCTGACGGTTATCACCATCGCGGTGCTGAATTCGGTCTTCAAGGGAAGCGGCACCGAGATTTTTGGTATCGCGTTCCCGATGGACACCGACTACATCGCGATTCCGGCAGTCATCGTGTCGGTTACCACACTCGTCGTTACCAGTTATCTGACTCCGAAACCGCTCGACAGCGACTGGCAGGAATTTATGGGCGATCCGGCTACTGAGTCGCCGACGCCGTGAGGCCTCGCTTGGAGAGCTTTCCGCAGTCATTCTCGAGGAAATCGATCATCGACTCATAGAGTTTGATCTGATGATTGTAGAAGAGCGTGTTGGAAAAGTGATCGGCACCCTCGAGTTCCACGTACTTGTAGTCCTTACCGTGTTTGTCGAGCTCTTTTCGGTAGCGGTTTGAGTGCGTGACCGGCACACGCTGATCGACGTCACCATGAATCAGCAGGATAGGCACATTTACTTTGGCCACCTCCTCGATCGGGTTGATCGAACCCTCACGGTAGGAAAGCTGCGTTTCTTTCTGGGCGCCGCGTAGTGCATACCGGTAGTAGTTGACCTGCTGAATCATGTCGGCGACTGCTGCCCCGGCAATTACGCACTGATAGATCTGCGGCTTGCGTGACGAGGCGACCAATGCAGCATAACCACCGTACGACCAGCCGAACATGGCGAGGCGCTCGGGATCCGCGAGCCCCTTTTCGACCAGGTGCAGTGCAGCATCGTCCTTGTCATCCTGCATCTTGTAGCCACCCTGACCACCGCTCGTAAAACTGATTTTGTGGAACCTCAGGCCGTAGTTGAATGATCCGCGATATTGGGGCTGCACCACCATGTAGCCATTGTTCGCCAGCATTTGTGCCCACTCGCTGTATGTCGGCGCTTCAGTAACGAAGGGCCCCCCGTGCGGCATAACGATGAGCGGGAACGGCGGCTCGCCTTGAGGGACCGTCACATACGCACTAATCTTCTCTCCATCACGCGCATCGAATGTCACGTAGTCGAGATCGGCGAGCTTTTCGCTTTCGAGCAAGGGTTGGGTACTGCCGACTACCGTCATCTTCCCGTCTTTCAGTAGGTAGTAGGTTCCTGGATCACGAGGACCAGCATTGGAAATGGTCATCGTGTTGCCGTCTGCAGATCGACTGTTGATATCGACGTAGTGTGCGTATGGAATGATCTGTTCCAACTGCGAGTAGGTTGCACCTTCCACGTCGTCGAAATACTCGGTATGCAGCCGGTCTTTGAAATAAGTCACACCAGTGACTTCGGTTGGATGTCCCCAGAAGTTGCTGTGATAACGAATGCCGTAAACATCGACGTCCGAGCGACCGTAGATCAGTTCTTCGAACTCCTTGTTGTCGAGGTTGTACGACCAAAGGCTTCGCTTGTCGCGGCCGTTATAGGCAGCCGCAAGGATATTGCGTGGCTTCTGTGGGTCGAACCAAGTCGGTGTGAAGTTCTCGAAACTGTGCTCGCTTTGTCGATACGCCTCCGTCCATTTTTTCTCGCCGCGCCAGCGGACATAGTAGACGTAGTCCCCTTTCCCGATATCAAAGCCGCGCGCGGAGGCCGGAGTGCCATCGCGGTGGAAATCGATATTGCCCAATGACAACTTGCCACGGACGACCAGCCTCTTCGTTTCCTTCTCTAAATTGAATTCCCAATATGACCTTGGACGGTATGCCTCGGCAAGCTTCGAACCTGGTCCATCCTCACCGCCTTCCTGGAACGAAATGATTATCTTGCCCGGTTTCTCCGGCAACAGGTGCTCGATCACCGGATTGGTTTCATCAAAGGTTCGTATTTTTTCCTTCTCGACATTCACAGCCGCGAGCCTGGTTTCATACACACCCTGGTTGAACCCCTCGATCTTATCCCGCACTGCCTGCCTCAATGTGAATACGATATCTTCGTCACCGGCCCAATAGAAATTGGTAATCTCCATGGGGTCTGCGTTCAGGCGAAAGGGTTCCTTACTGAGATTCGCCGCATCGTAGACCTCAATAATCGGGTTGCCGTCCTTTGACGGAATCTTCATTAGCGCAAGGTGCTTACCGTCCGGCGACACCTGGGCGTTGTTAATGACTGGCCGCAGTGCCCAGTAATCGAGCGGGTAAGGTTCCGGAGCTTCCCCAGCACTCGTAATGGCGGGCATGAACATGCTTGCCAGAATCATGAAGAAAGCCAGAATCGTACGGTAGGTCATGATCTCACCTCGCGTTAAAGGCAGCGGCGGATGTCGAGTCCAGACGGGCGAGAATCGGCACAGTCCACTTGTTTATCTATACAAAAGATAGCACCTAAAAGGAGTGTTCGCTGGCGGGGCCTTGCCGGGATTTCCCGATACCACTGATCTTCGCAGCTGGTACTCTGGCTTCGTATTGGAATGGACTGGAGTTAGCAGCAATGCCACCCAAGGGTATTCGCGGGTTGATCGCACCGATATTGACGCCGTTTGATGATGACCGGTCCATAGCAACCGACCTTTACGGGGACCACGCAAGGCGGCTCTTCGACCAAGGGTGCGCTGGAATTGCTCCGTTCGGGACGACCGGCGAGGCATTGTCGGTGGGCATTGACGAACGGATCGAGGCTATCCAGGGGTTGATCGGCGGTGGCATCGATCCCACCCGGATGATTCCTGGAACGGGCCTCTCAAATGTTGCGGATACTGCCCGCCTGTCGCGAGCATGCATGGACATGGGTTGTGCTGGTGTGATGACTTTGCCGCCGTTTTACTACAAGACAGTTACCGAGGACGCGCTGTATCGGTACTTCGAGCAGCTAATCACTGCAATCGGAATGGATGCACGAATTTACCTGTATCACATTCCGCCGATTGCGATCGTTGGTATTCCCCCTTCCCTGGCCGAGCGACTGCACTCTGCTTTCCCCGAGCAGGTCGTCGGCATAAAGGACAGTTCTGGCGATTGGGACAACACGCGGGAACTCCTCGGCATCGAGAACATGATTGTTTACCCTGGATCCGAACTACCCTTATTGGAGGCCCTGACACTCGGCGCAGCAGGATGCATAAGCGCCACCGCTAACATCAATGCCAGCGCCATAAGTGAAGTGATTAACCTCTATCAGCAAGGCGATGCAAAACGCGCGCAGGAACTGCACGACGGCATCAGGCGATTTCGCAAACGAATTGAGGAACACGGCCCGATTCCGGCACAAAAGCGCTTGCTCGCGATAGCTAGCGGGGATTCGCGCTGGGCAAATATCAGGCCCCCTCTCACGGCTATGAGCGAGGATGCCGGCCACGGATTGGCAGAGGTCCTCAAGCGCGAACATGACTATGAGGTTTTGGCATAGGAACTCGCAGCTAAGTTTTACTTTCCTCTTTTCAGCACCTTGCCCGGGAACTCGCTTGTTCTTGTGCCCGCGTCAATTACCGGAATGCCGCCGACAATGACATGCGAAAACCCGGTCGCATACTGGTGCGGGTTTGCCCAGTCATCATTATCGGCCACGGTGTCGGGATCGAAGATGACGATGTCGGCTGTCATACCTTCCGCCAGCAACCCTCTGGTTGATAGATCGATTCGACTTGCCGGCATACCACTCATCTTGTGGATGGCCTCTTCGAGACTGAGCACACCCTCATCACGCACGTACCTGCCCAGCACTCGTGGGAAAGTCCCGTAGTTACGCAGGTGGGGGACGTTCTTGCCAAAGTGAACCGCCGAACCATCGGACGCAATACTCGTGAATGGGGCCCGCATGATGCGGCGCACATCCTCTTCCACCATCATGCGGTAGATCGCAGATCCTCCGCCGTCGTAGAGAATCTCCATGGCGACTTCGGCCCCGTTTTCGATCGTGGGTTCACGCCCATTCATGAGCGTTACTTCAGCCATGGTCTTGCCCGAATACTCCGGGTGATTCGGAAACGAAGCCACAGTGATGCGCGACAAGTCTCCGGCCGCCCTGGCACCATTCAATTTGGCAATGGTGTCCGCTTTTATGCGAGCCCGCGTCTCCGGATCATCGAGCCTTGCCTGAAAATCCTCTTTGCTGCCCGCCCTTGCCCATTCCGGCAGTACGTTTATGAGACCCGTGCTGCTCGCCGTGTACGGATACTGATCGACAGTCACGTCCAGACCTTCTGCCCTGGCGGACTCGACCAGCCCCAGGGCAATCGTGCTGTCACCCCACAACGAATTGTCAGCAACTTTGAAATGGGAAATTTGCACAGGCAGCCCGGCCTCACGGCCAATCGTGATCGCCTCTTCGATCGCGTCGACTATGTGGTCGAACTCGTTCCTCATGTGACTTGCATAAATCCCATCTTCTGCAGCTACTACACGAGCCAGTGACACGACTTCATCCGTTTCGGAATACGTTCCCGGCAGGTAGATCAAGCCAGTTGAAATTCCAAATGATCCTGCATCCATTGCCTTTTTGACCAGTGCGTCCATCTGCGCCTGCTCTTTAGCGGTCGGCGCTCTGTTGTCATTTCCCATCACTTCCGCACGGACGGCGTTGTGACCGATCAACATGCCGAGATTCAGCGCAATGCCGGTGTCGACAATGGACTGGAAGTAGTCATCGAGATGAACAGGTGAATTGCCACAATTGCCGGTCAGAACAGTAGTGACACCCTGGTGCAGGTAGTTCTCTACGCCCGGGTTCTCTCTGATGTTGCGGTCAGCGTGGGTGTGAAGGTCAATAAAGCCTGGCGAAACAACAGAACCGCTGGCATCGATGACGCGGCCGGCTACAGCCTTGTCGAGGTTGCCAATCTTGGCGATTTCATCTCCGACGACGGCGACATCACCTTCGTAGGCAGGTGCGCCTGTCCCGTCAACAATGGTGCCATTCAATATCAACAGGTCGTAGGCGGCCGGCGCGCCCGACACAGGCGAAGAACTTGTACAGGCACTGAGAACAGCGACCAGTGCCGAAGCAACGAGACTTCGTGGGGACATATTCATCACCGAAAAATATCAACTGGCCAGGCACCCCACCAATAGCCAGGTTGAGGTCCTGCATAACTCCTGGTTATGGCACACCGTTCATGCAGAGCTAGCGCAACAAAGCTTGTTCTGCGCCCGAACGGGCCCACACAATCCCGCGGGCCAATGCGACTACTTCGCCCTCGCCTACCGGCTCCCAGGGTTCGTCCGTAAGTGGCACACTCGCGACCAATGCCAGTTCCTGGGCAAGTGGTGCCAACATCACGCCGGACTTCGCCAGGTCAACAGCCTGTTCATTCTCAGATCGCACCAGGAGGTGCAAGCCAGGCGGCCGCTCCTCGCCATCATTTTGCTTTCTGCGATGTGAGTGGATGAATAGTGCATCGCCATCGGAATAGACGAAGTTGAAAGGACCATGTGGTCGGAATTCTGCAGCGAATGTCGCAATTACGGCCAGGCGACACTCAACAGACGGTAGCCGATCAGAGACGGGATCCCAGATCTTTCCAAGACGCTCTAGCAGGCAACAGAACGCGTACTCAGAATCCGTGTCGCCAATTGGCGTGTGGCAATGAGACTTGAGCTGATATTTTTCCCTTATCCCCGGCATGTCACCGTTATGCGCAAACACATGAGCGCGCCCACCAAGTTCACGCTGGAATGGCTGGGTGTTTCGCAGTGCCGGATCGCCCTGCGTTGCCAGGCGAATGTGTGAGATGACGAGATCGCTGGGCGGTCCGTTTTTCTCCATGAACCGGACCAAACCGCTTTCCGCGGCCGGACTCGACTCTCGAAGCAAGAACACGTCGCGATCCTCAAAATACGCGACGCCCCAGCCATCTTTGTGCGGACCATCGTGCCCGCCACGCCTGGCGAGAGTCTCCAGGGAAAAACCGACAGATGTCGGGTACCGGCTGGACATCGCGAATAATTCACACATGTTGAGAGATAAGCTAGACGATCCGTCAGAGGAAAGGTAATAACTGCGTCTAGTTTTGGCGAAGTACCAGCTGACTACATGGCATTTCGCTCATTGGAGCGGCGGTCATTGCACCGACTGAGGTGGCGAGAAAAGCCCGACATCATCGATGATGATCTGGGATCATAAGATGATGACGAACCGGATTGGTTGTCGCACAGCGACTTTGTTTGAGCTACTAAGAGTGC
>JGI24723J26617_10001787_pt1 | contig 18329 bp, 19 predicted proteins | sample Cruoilmetagenom6_FD_26617 | JGI IMG/M metagenome (IMG submission 26617)
AAATTCATTTGTGAACCCCTGTATTTCAAAGGTTTTAAATTTTTCTCAAATTTAATTGATTTTCGTTTTGAAAAATAAATTTAATGATAGTATATTTGCACCCGCAATAAGGAAGACCTGGTAGCTCAGTTGGTAGAGCACCTCCCTTTTAAGGAGGTGGTCCTGGGTTCGAGCCCCAGCCAGGTCACAAAAAGTTAAGCCCTCGGTTTAACTTTTTTTGTTTAAAACACTTCTTAATTTGTTTTAAACGCTTAGGTGAAAATAAGTATCCACCCGGGTGCTGGAATTGGTAGACAGGCATGGTTGAGGGCCATGTGTCCTTTGGGCGTGTGGGTTCAAGTCCCATCCCGGGTACATTTTTTCCCAATATGTTTAGTGAATTTCACATTTATCTAAACAAATTCACTTCTTTTTAGTACATTCACAAGGTAAAACTAAACGGTAATTCAGTGGTCAAAACACAATTTGGCATAAAGGATCTTGAAAATCTCTCAAATGTAAAAGCCCATACAATCAGAATCTGGGAGAAAAGGTACAATCTTCTTGAACCGGACCGTACCGATACCAACATTAGAAAGTACGATCTAGACAACCTCAAGAAGTTATTGAATATTGCCTATTTATACAATGCCGGGCACAAAATATCAAAAATTGCAAGTTTAGATAATGTTCAGATTCAAGAATTGATCAAAAAAAACATCAATGGTCTTGATTCTGAATATATGCTAAATATTTTTAAGTCGGCCATGTTTGAATTTGATGGCCAACTTTTTGACGCAACCTTGAAAAAACTATTGGAAACAAAATCCTTTAGGGAAGTTTTCGTTGAGATATTTGTACCATTACTAAATGAAATGGGAATATTGTGGCATTCGGGAACTATTGATCCATCCCACGAGCACTTCATATCCGAAAAAATTAAACATACCATAATTAGTTTTTCAGATAAAGAAAAAAAGATTAGCACTAAACCAGGCCCTCTATTCACCCTCTATCTGCCATATCAGGAAATACACGAGATTGGCCTGCTATATGCCAATTACGAATTGATTTCAGCAGGGTACAACACCATTTTTTTGGGGGCGAATATTCCCTTGGAAAGCTTGACCCATATTTTGAACAGTAAGCAGCGGGTAATTTTTGTCACCTATTTTACAATCCAACCAGAGAATGATAATTTTAAAAAATATCTTTCCGATTTTCAAACCGAAGTAGGTTCCAAAGGATCATGCGAACTCTGGGTATTGGGAAACAAGGCAGAAAAAAGCAGCAAGAACACTAAAAATCTTAAATTTTTCAGAGATATAACCCTTTTCACGGACCATATCGAAAAATTCCAACAATCATAAAAAAAGACTCTCCGATCATCTAGTTTTAGATCTAAGTCATTCTATTTCCTTAATTCTTTCCCAAAATTTGAATTCAAGTATGAAAATAAATCGTGCAAATTTCATTTTTGTTTAAATAAAATGTAGATTTGTTAAACAATATGAAAGACATCGCAGTTATTGGTTCCGGTTTTTCTTCGCTCGCTGCATCTTGTTATTTGGCACAGGCAGGAAATAGAGTAACCATTTATGAAAAAAATGGAACTATTGGCGGAAGGGCCCGCCAGTTAAAAAAAGACGGCTTCACTTTTGACATGGGCCCCACTTGGTACTGGATGCCCGATGTTTTTGAACGTTTCTTTAAAGATTTTGAAAAGCGTCCCTCTGATTTTTACGCCTTGGAAAAGTTAAATCCAGCATATCGAGTATATTTTGCGAACAATGAATATATAACCATAGAGGATACGCTTGAAAAAATATGCACGGCTTTCGAAAATGAGGAAGCAGGAAGTTCGATAAAGCTCAAAAAATTTATGGCCCAAGCCTTGGACAATTACAATATCGCCATAAAAGATCTGGTTTATAGACCGGGCGTTTCGCCAATGGAATTGGTCACTGCTGCAACGATGAAAAAGATAGGCCAGTTTTTTAGCACGATAAGCAAGGATGTGCGCCGCGAATTTTCAAACCCCAAGCTTATATCCATTTTAGAGTTTCCGGTTCTCTTTCTGGGAGCAAAACCTTCGGATACACCTTCGTTTTACAGCTTTATGAATTATGCTGACTTTGGCTTGGGCACCTTTCATCCAAAAAATGGCATGTATTCCGTAATTGACGGAATTAAAAGACTTGCCGAAGAACTGGGCGTAACCATAAAGACAAATGAAAACGTTGAAAAAATAATTGTTGAGAACGGAAAAACCAGTGGGTTTATTTCCAACGGTGAAATGATTGACGCTGATGTAGTTTTGAGCGGTGCCGATTATCACCACACCGAAACACTCTTGGAAAAAAGGTTTCGTCAGTATTCCGAAAACTATTGGAGCAAAAAAACCTTCGCCCCTTCCGCCCTGCTTTTTTACGTTGGGTTCGATACCAGAATAAAGCATGTAAATCATCATACATTATTCTTTGATGTAGATTTCAAAAAACATTCTGAAGAAATATATGATTCTCCCAAATGGCCCGACGAACCGCTTTTTTACGCGAGTTTCCCATCCAAGACGGATAATAGTGTGGCTCCAGAGGGAAAAGAGGNGGGAATATTCTTAATTCCGTTGGCTCCGGGTCTGGATGACATNCCTGAAATACGNGAGGAATATTTCGAAAAAATAATGGCGCGGTTTGAACAAATTACAGCACAGGAGGTCAAAAAATACGTTATATTTAAAGAATCCTTTTGCATCAACGATTTCATTTCAGATTATAATAGTTACAAAGGAAACGCATACGGCCTCGCAAATACCTTAATGCAGACCGCTTTTTTAAGGCCGAAACTGAAGAGCAAAAAAGTAAAAAATCTCTTTTTTACAGGACAACTTACCGTGCCTGGCCCCGGCGTTCCTCCGGCTCTGATTTCGGGGAAATTGGTAGCCGGTTTAATCGATAAAGAAAACATACAGTGAAAGAACTTTTTGACATCGTATCCAAAAAATGTAGCAAAGAGGTAACCAAAACTTATAGTACCTCCTTTTCATTGGCTACACGAATGCTTGGGCCCGCCATACGCCAGGACATCTACAACATTTATGGTTTTGTGCGTTTCGCCGATGAAATTGTAGATTCCTTCCACGAATACAATAAAGAAATCCTTTTCAACCGCTTTGAAAATGCTTTGGAAGAAGCACTCTCGGATAAAATCAGTTTAAATCCTATTTTAAATTCATTTCAGGAAACGGTCTATAAATACAATATTCAAAAAGAGCTAATAGACACTTTTATGGCGAGTATGCGTTTGGACCTCACTAAAAGCGTATATTCCACTACGGAAGAATTTAATGATTATATATACGGCTCCGCAGACGTTGTGGGCTTAATGTGTTTAAAGGTTTTTGTGAAAGGTGATATTGAGAAATATAACCAGCTGAAGGAATCAGCCATGAATCTGGGCTCTGCCTTTCAAAAGGTAAATTTTCTGCGCGACCTGAAAGAAGATTACGAAAACCTGAGCCGAACCTATTTTCCAAATACCAATCTCGACTCTTTGGATGAGGAATCAAAAATGATAATTATTGAAGAGATAGAAGAAAATTTTAATAGAGGCTACCAAGGCATTCTCCAATTGCCGCACGATTCCAAACTCGGGGTTTTTGTGGCATATCGATATTATAAGAGATTGCTGAAAAAACTTCAACAAACCCCCGCCATCGAAATAAAAAACGCGCGGATACGCGTTCCAAACGTTGAAAAAATTGGGCTTTTAACGCGCAGCTATGTAAAATATCAATTAAATTTGGTGAAGTGATNNGTGCTCCGTTTNGAGAGAACTCAAAACCCCAAATAACAAATCCCGAATCACGAATTAACAAAGTAAAAAACAAAAATGACAACAGTTCTTTGGATATTAATTTTCATTTCCACCTTCTGCATTATGGAGTTTATGGCGTGGTTTACCCATAAATATATTATGCACGGCTTTTTATGGAAATTGCACAAAGACCATCACCACAAAGACCACGGCAGTTGGTGGGAGCGGAACGATTATTTCTTTTTGTTTTACGCCCTGGTCAGCATCAGTTGTTTTATAGGATGGAGCTATTATGGCTTTTGGGCAGGGTTGCCTATCGGTTTGGGCATTTTTGCCTATGGGGTTACCTACTTTTTTGTGCACGATATTTTTATACACCAGCGTTTTAAAATGTTCCGAAACGCCAATAACTGGTACGCCCGTGGTATCAGGCGTGCGCACAAAATACACCACAAACATTTGGGAAAGGATAAAGGCGAATGTTTCGGGATGCTATTTCCGCCATTGAAATATTTTAAAAAATAAAGCATGTGGCATCTTTATCTTTTATTGGACATCGCCTCGCTGAGTGTCCCGTTTCTTTTTAGTTTTCACCCAAAATTGAAGTTTTATAAACTTTGGAAATATTTTTTTCCCGCCACCTTTATTATGATGGCTTTTTTTATTCCGTGGGACATCATCTTTACTCAGCAGGGGTTTTGGGGCTTCAACGAAAAATACCTCTCAGGAATACATTTGGGAAACTTGCCAATTGAAGAATGGCTCTTCTTTATCTGCATTCCCTATGCTTGTCTTTTCACTATCTACGCCTTTAAAAATTTACTGCCGAAATTTTCCCTTTCAAAAAAAGTAACGGGAATAGTCTATTTTTCATTGCAGACCATTTTGATTGTCTCCCTACTCTATTTTTACGACCGTTGGTACACCGCGGTAAATTTCGGCTATGCCATTGTGTTACTGGCCTTGGTTTACAACTATAAACGTGAAACGCTACAAGTTTTCTTCCCCGTATTCTTCATTCTTTTGGTGCCATTTTTTATAGTGAATGGGTTTCTCACCGGTAGTTGGATCCATGAACAAGTGGTTTGGTACAACGATGCCGAAAATTTGGGCATCCGTATTGGTACCGTTCCCATTGAGGACAGTATTTATGCCTTAACAATGCTGTTGACAGTTTTTGTTCTGATGGAAAAATTCAGCGAAAAATATCCTTCCCAAGAGGAAATATCCTAATTTGATTTTTTCTGAAAAAATCGGCAAATTAACAGCAATAAAATTTCATATACAATAGGTTGCGAAATGTAAATAGAATGCGTTTTTACATTACATTTAATCCTAAAAATCGCAGTTGTTATGATACATCCTAAAACTGAACTTAAATTTATCAGCGATCAAATAGGTTACGGCGTTGTTGCCACCGAATTTATCCCCGCCGGCACAATAACCTGGGCCTTGGACGATCTGGATCGGGAATTTACGCCAGCCAAACTAAAGAAAATGAATCCGCTATACCAACAGATTCTTGAAACCTATTGTTATAGAAACAGCAAAGGCAACTTTGTGCTGTGCTGGGACTATGGCCGCTACGTAAACCACAGTTTTAAGAGCAATTGTTTATCTACCGCCTATGATTTTGAAATTGCAATCCGCGATATTCAGCCTGGGGAAGAGTTGACGGACGATTACGGCTATTTAAATGTGTCTGAACCTTTTAAAGGCATAGATGAAGGAACCCGCCGAAAGACGGTGTATCCCGACGATCTTTTAAACCACCACCAAACCTGGGATAAGCAGCTCCTGAAAAATTTTCCAAAAATTCCTAAAGTTGAACAACCACTAAAATCCTTGCTAACCCCAAAATTATGGAATACGATTACTGCAATTGCCGAGGGAAAAAAGGAAATGGACTCAATTCTAAAAAACCATTTTCCGGGCTAGCTTTTAGGGACTATTCGGTCAGCAGGTTGTCCAATAGGGCCCTCATTTTTTTACTGTTCCAGTCTGCGGCGCCTTCTTCATCAATGATAATCTCCCCGGTTTTTGAAATCAAATAAGTAGTCGGCAGGGCCTGTGACCTCAATTGTTTTGGCGCTTCATATTTTTGAAGAAAAACGGGCAATGAGTAGCTGTTTTTCTGAAGAAATCTATTCACTTTTTCAGATTCTTCCGAAGTGACGAAATAGAAATCTACTTTATTCCCGTAGCTATCATATAATTTCTGAAACGAGGGCATTTCGGCAACGCAGGGCGGGCACCAAGTAGCCCAAAAATTTACAATAGTTACCTTGCCTTCCGATTGTGAAAAATTAATTTCCCCACCTTCCAATTCCTGTAAATTCCATTGATAATCCTGCAATGTCTCGCGGTCCGACACCTTTTTTTCCGAAGGCGAAAAGGAAATAAGCCGCTGCACAAAAACCTGAATGGGCATTCGCGTTTGCGGAATAATCAGCAACGCCACGAATGCAAAAAACAAGATATTGCCCCAATGTTTCTTTATAAATTTCATCAACATTAATATTATAAAAAAACCTAACAGGTTTTAAAATCCTGTTAGGTTTAGTAGTATTTAAACCCTTTTTAAGCGTTCTGCTTTTTTATCAAATTCAGAGCAGATCCTTCGCGATACCACTTAATCTGTGCATCGTTATAGGTATGGTTTACTTTAATTGTATCCTTGCTGCCATCTTTATGGACTATTTCAACTGTAAGCGGCTTGTTTGGCGCAAATTCTGAAATATCCACAAAGTTGAAGGTATCATCTTCTTGAATCAAATCATAATCAGCTTCGTTAGCAAAAGTAAGTGCCAACATTCCCTGCTTTTTTAAGTTGGTTTCGTGTATTCGTGCAAATGATTTCACCAAAACCGCCGCAACACCTAGGTGGCGTGGCTGCATGGCCGCGTGCTCACGCGAAGAGCCTTCCCCGTAATTATGGTCACCCACAACTATTGTTTTTACGCCTTTTGCTTTGTACTCGCGTTGCACATCTGGCACCCCGCCGTACTCGCCGGTAAATTGGTTTTTTACAAAATTGGTTTGCTTATTAAAAGCGTTTACGGCGCCAATTAATGTATTGTTGGCAATATTGTCCAAATGCCCGCGGTAGCGCAACCACGGACCAGCCATTGAAATATGGTCGGTGGTACATTTTCCGAAAGCTTTAATCAATAATTTTACACCCTGCAATTCCGAATCCTTAATAGGAAGGAAAGGCTCCAATAATTGAAGGCGCTCACTGTCTTTAGCCACTTTCACCTCAACCGAGCTTCCGTCTTCTTTGGGTGCCAAATAGCCGTTATCCTCCACTTCAAAGCCTTTTGGCGGCAATTCCAATCCACGGGGTTCGTCAAGTTTAACCTCCTGTCCGTCTTCATTTAAAAGTGTATCGTTCATCGGATCAAAATCCAAACGGCCCGAAATGGCGATTGCGGCAACCATTTCCGGCGAGCCAACAAAGGCGTGTGTGTTAGGGTTTCCGTCAGCGCGTTTCGAAAAGTTTCGGTTGAATGAATGCACGATGGTATTTTTCTCATCGCCTTTTCTATCGCTTCGGTCCCACTGGCCAATGCACGGACCACAGGCATTTGTAAAAATGGTGGCTCCAAGATTTTCAAAAACGTCCAAAAGTCCGTCGCGCTCTGCGGTATAACGGATTTGCTCTGAACCGGGATTTATTCCGAAATCGCTCTTCGGTTTTAATTTTTTATCGATGGCCTGCTGCGCAATAGACGCCGCCCGCGTTAAATCCTCATAGGAAGAATTGGTACAGCTACCTATCAAGCCCCAATCCACTTTTAAGGGCCATTCATTTTTCTTTGCTTTTTCACCCAATTGGCCCACTGGCGTCGCTAAGTCTGGCGTAAAAGGACCGTTCAAGTGTGGACGTAATGCGGTTAAATCAATTTCTATAACTTGATCAAAATATTTCTCGGGATTTGCGTAAACTTCATCATCACCGGTTAAATATTCGCGGATTTTATTGGCTTCGTCTGCAATTTCGGCACGATCCGTTGCTCTAAGGAAGCGCTCCATGGCGTCGTCATAACCAAAAGTTGAAGTAGTCGCGCCTATTTCGGCGCCCATATTACAGATGGTTCCTTTTCCGGTACAGGAAAGATTTTTTGCACCGGGACCGAAATATTCAACAATGGCACCCGTTCCACCTTTTACGGTAAGGATTCCGGCCACTTTTAGAATAACATCTTTTGAAGCCGTCCAGCCATTCAGTTCCCCGGTAAGTTTTACACCTATTAACTTCGGAAATTTTAGCTCCCAAGGCATTCCGGCCATTACATCTACGGCGTCAGCGCCGCCCACGCCTATAGCCACCATTCCCAAGCCACCTGCGTTTACGGTGTGACTATCGGTACCAATCATCATTCCTCCGGGGAAGGCGTAATTTTCCAAAACCACTTGGTGGATAATTCCTGCTCCCGGTCTCCAAAAACCGATTCCGTATTTGTTTGAAACCGATTCCAAAAAGTCGAAAACCTCGTTACTGGTTTCGTTTGCGCGCTTTAAATCGGGCGTAGCACCCTGTTTGGCCTGAATTAAATGATCACAGTGAACGGTAGTTGGTACTGCAACTGTTTTCTTACCAGCCTGCATAAATTGCAAAAGCGCCATTTGGGCGGTTGCATCCTGGCACGCTATTCTATCTGGGGCAAAATCCACATAATCCTTTCCTCGCTGGAAAGCCTTATCTGGGTTGCCATCCCAAAGGTGGGAATATAAAATCTTTTCGGAAAGTGTAAGTGGTTTTCCCGTAATTTCACGTGCTTTATCCACACGTTTCGCCATTTGGGAATAAACCTTTTTAATCATATCAATATCAAATGCCATAGTTGTATTTTTAGTTGTTTGCGAAAATACAAAAAAATGGAATATTTAAAAAATATTTAATGAAAATGCTTATTTAATGAACATAATTCATTAAATACTAAATATTATTGAATATAATTGCTAATATGATAAAAATACCTATGATAAATTAAGAAATTCAGAATATTACAAAAGAATGTTTTATAATTTTAAAAGGAAAGATTAATTGAATTAATATAAGCTTTTGATTATTTCCTCAATACTTAACCCTTCGGCTTCTGCCTTGTAGTTTTTTATAAGTCTATGACGAAGGATTCCGATTGCGGCTTTCTGCACGTCCTCAATATCTGGAGAAAATTTTCCGTGCAAGGCTGCATTTGTCTTGGCTGCCAAAATGAGGTTTTGCGAGGCGCGTGGCCCTGCGCCCCAATCAATATAGTTTTTTACGGTATCAGTCGCGGTGGAGCTGTTGGGACGGGTTTTTCCAACGAGCGTTACTGCGTATTCCACAACATTGTCCGCTACAGGAATTCTTCGGATCAATTGCTGAAAGTCTATGATTTCCTGCGCAGTGAAAAGGGCATTCACCTTTTCTATTTCTCCCGTAGTGGTTTGCTTTACTACCTCAACCTCTTCAGAAAAAGAAGGGTATTCCAGATTTATGGCAAACATAAACCGATCCAACTGCGCCTCGGGCAATGGGTAGGTTCCCTCCTGCTCTATCGGGTTTTGAGTAGCGAGTACAAAATAGGGAAGATCCAATTTATAATGGTGGCCCGCAACAGTTACAGCACGCTCCTGCATAGCTTCCAGTAGGGCCGCTTGGGTTTTGGGAGGCGTGCGGTTAATCTCGTCTGCAAGGATGATGTTGGCGAAAATGGGCCCTTTTATGAATTTGAATTCACGGTTTTGATCTAAGATTTCAGAACCCAAAATATCGCTCGGCATCAAATCTGGCGTAAACTGAATTCTTTTGAATTTTAGACCGAGCGCTTCCGCAACAGTGTTTACCAACAAGGTTTTCGCAAGCCCGGGAACACCTATAAGCAAAGCGTGCCCACCGGAAAAGATGGCAAGCAAAACCTGCTCAACCACTTCATCTTGACCTACTATTACTTTTTTTATTTCTTTTTTAAGGGCGTTGTATTTGGAAACCAGTTGCGATACCGCTGCTACGTCTGACATATTGTTTTTTATATTATTTTTTTAACCAATCTCCAGCAAAGTCACAATCCTGGTAATCTTGATTGATGCTAATATACGTATCTTTTATTTTATCGTTCTGCCATTTGTTGATTACCTTAATCTGCTTTTCGCGTAAGGCCAATTGTTTGATGCGCTCATAATCATTGGCATAATCGGCTTTGTGCTCGGGGTATTTTTTGGTTACGGTAAGGATCTTCAAACTGCTTTTTCCGGTACGGTCACGGTCTGTGAAAATTTCAGAAACCTGTCCTTCCTTTAGATTATATACTTGGGCGCTAAGGGTTGGATCCATTTTGGTAAGATCAAACTTAGTGTCAAATGTTATGGGGTTGACCAATTGGCCACCGTTATTTCTGGTTTCCTTATCGTCTGAGTACTTTCTGGCAGCTTCGGCAAAGGTANTTTCGCCATTCTCTATTTCGGTTTTGATGTCCTCTATCTTTTTCTGTGCTTCATCGATCGATTTTTGTGATACTTCGGGAAACATTAGAATGTGCCTNACATCTACCTCCTGCCCGCGGATCTTTTCAACATAAAGAATATGCCAGCCAAATTCGGTCTCAAAAGGCTCACTGATCTCGCCTTCCAAAAGTGAAAAGGCCTGATCCTTAAATTCCTTTGCCCANGGCGAATCNCGTCTTACGCCCTGATAAAGGCCTCCTTTTGAAGCAGAACCCGGATCTTTGGAATAAAGCACCGCTTTAGTTGCAAAACTGGAGCCGTTGTCAATAATATCTGCACGGATTGCGTTTAGTCTGGCTATGACCTCGTCTATGGCCTGTTTGGTTACTTCGGGGTCAATAACAATTTGCGCAATTTCAATCTCCGCTCCAAAAACGGGGCGTTCTTCTTCGGGAATGGAAAAGAAAAAAGTACGTACCTCTTCTGGGGTAACCTCTACTTTTTCAATTACTTTTTGCTGCATTAAGCTTGCCAATTTTATGCTTTTATTGGCTTCAAAAAGTTCCTTTTTAAGATCGGCAATGTTATCTTTTCTGTAGTATGCCGCAACTTTTTCCTCACTGCCCAATTCACTGATCATATATTGCAATTGCTGATCAATCATTCCGTTTATTTCGGCATCGGGAACTAAAATGCTGTCCTGCTGGGCCTGGTGCGCGTATAGTTTATCCTCCATCAACTTGCCCATTAATTGGCAACGGGTTATGTCTTCAATAGACATGCCCTGNGATTGCATTTCCACGTAGGCCTTATCGATATCGCTATCAAGAATTACGTATTCGCCAACTACGGCGCTTACACCTTCTGCCTTGTACCTTTTAAAAGGTTTTAAAGTGTCGCGCTTTACAGCTTGCTGCATCACCAAGGAATCATTAGCTTTCGCAACCCCGGTACTGTCCGGCTCTACCACTGTTTGTGCTTGTAGCATTGCAGAAGTAAGTAACAATACCAATAAAAGTTTATTCATTTTTATAGATTTCAAAATTATTTGTTTCAATAGCATCTCTTGTAATATCTGTTTCAAGTTTTTTTATGAGCTCCAGCTTTCTTTTATTCAGAATTATTTGTTTCAAAGTAGGCTTAACATAGGAAAGAGGCGCGGTATCATTGGGATTGAGCACATCTTCAATTTTCACCAAATATACTCCTAATGAATCTTGCAATTGTGTAAAATTGGATTTTTTTAACACTTGCTCACTGTTGCCCCTAATTGCGGGCAAGGTATTTAGCAAAATTTCTTTTCTCACCCAAACCGAATCATTGAAGTTTGAGGAAATAAATTGATAGTCCTGGCTGTTGAGCGATTTTCTATCCTTTTCGTTATATCTTCCCAGCTTCTCGCGCACGGAAGCCAAACCTTCATAATTGACCGGCAACTGCACGTAGCGCAATTTGACCAGCAAATCTTTTAACCTAAAGTTTTCTTTATTGGTCTCGTAATAGTCGCGGTACTCCTGTTCGGTAATGGTGCTATCCAGTTGCTTGCTTACAATTACATTTTTATAGGCTTCCGTTAATAAATCGTTTTGGTATTCCTGCACCAGTTTTTCGTACTGTTCCAGTTGGTCTGCACTCAGATTTATTCTTGCTTGGTCTATAAGCAACTGCTGGGTGGCCCAACGGTTTATATAGTTGTTGACAATTAGAATGCTATCCTCGGGGGTAGTATCTTCACTTATAAATTTCTGGATGTCCTTTTCATATAAAAAATTATCATTTACACGCGCCACTACGTTCTCCTCCATCTTTGGCTTAAAGTATTCACAGGAAACCAAAAGGGTGCAAAATAAAATTATATGAAAAATGTGACGTATCACTTCAAGTCNCTTTTAANTCGTTTTAAAGCTTTATTGTTAATGTCAACCTTGTATTTANTTCGTAAACTTTCCATCCATGAAGCCTCAATATCATTTTGATAATTGCTTAAAACTTTCCCTTTTACTTCATCTAAAGCCTTAACGCCGGGCGCCAATACTTCTTTTATATTTACTACTACAAACGAATCATTGTTAGGATAAATACTTGAAACTCCTTGTTTAATTGCAAGATTCTTTGGCAGCTCATGTTGATCAATTTCAAAAAGTCCCGGCGTTATCAATACGTTTACTTTTTCTTCAGTATTGAGTGATGCTTTTATTTCTTCAGCAGTTTTACCTTCTGCCAACATAGTCTGAATCTGCTTTGCGATGCTTTCTGAAGTAGCTGAATAAATATCTGCATCAACCCGCTGTTTCCATTGGTAGTCTGTCTTTGTTTTACTATAATATTCATCAAGGCCCAAACTATCATTCTTAGCTTTCTGCCAGATGTTTTTGTTCATCACATCAAAAATCAAAAGTCCGTCGCGGTATTCATTAAGCACAGCCGCGTACTCTTCATTGTCCACTTCCAGTCTTTCTTTGAAATAATCCTTTAGTTGCTCAGTTTCAAATTCGTTATAAAGTTCCACCAAAAATGCCTCCTTTTGCTTGTACGGCCTTGTGGTTCTTTGTCTATTCTCAATAAATTTGGCAAAATCTGTGTACCCTACCTTTCTGTCCCCTATGGTGAAAAGCGTTTTCTCTTCAGAAGCAGGAATGGGTTGCATTACCCACTTTCGTTTAAGCACATCATCACCTACATACGTATCAAAATAGGGTAAAAAGCTTGCTTCTTTTTTGAAGCCGTATTTCTGCTTTATCTTGTTGTTGGTAGCGGTGGTAACCAATTTAGAACGGTCGCCTTCAGATACCTTTTTCTCGAGCATCTGTTTTTGCTCTTCAAAAGTTTCCATCGGAAGTTTTTCATCCAAACGAATAATATGCCAGCCAAAATCAGTTTTTACAGGCTTACTGATATCACCAATCGTTTTTAAATCATAGGCAGCATCCTCAAACTCTGATGCACGAAGATCACCTTTTGTAAAAGGGTTCAGTTTCCCTCCCTTTACTGCAGAGTTTTTATCGTCAGAAAATTGTTTTGCCAAGCTTTCAAAAGATTCGCCCTGTTTTAGCATCGTGTAAATTTCATTGATGCGTTCTTCAGGGTTAAAAGTGCGCGCTCCTTTTTTATCAGAAATCATAATGTGCGAAACCCCAATCTTTGGCAATTTTGCTCTTCGGTCCTTCACTTTTATGATGTGGTAACCAAAACTGGTTCTAACAATTTCAGAAATTTCTCCTACCGGAGTGTTATAGGCTGCAGTTTCAAAAGGATAAACCATAGTGAACACAGAAAAATAACCCAAATCGCCGCCTCTTTCCTTGGCGCCCGGTTCTTCGGAATATGTTTTTGCAAGCGCTGTAAAGTCTTCTCCTTTTAGGGCTTTTTCCCTAATTGACTTTATTTTATTATAAGCAGCCAATGTGTCCTGTGGAACCGATTCATAATCTACACGAATCAAAATGTGTGATGCGGCTATATCAAACTTTCCACGCTCGTATGCTTCCTTGGCAAGTTCTTCTGTAACCTTATCTTCAAAGAGATAATTTCTTGACAGTTGGTCCCGGTATTTTGAAAATTCACTTTTATAAGCGCTTTCTTGATCCAAACCTTGAGCTTGGGCTTCTGCAATTTTCAATTTATAATCTATAAAAAGCTCCAAATAACCATCTATATCTTTCTGGGATTCATCCTGAACCAGATCCAGGTTCTTTTTATAAACACGCTTAAATTCATTGGTGTAAACAGGTTTGCCGTTTATGGTCATCAACACCTCTTTTTTGTTTTGCGAAAAAACGGTCGTGGCGCTTAAAAAGACCAAAATGAATAGGGAAAGAAATTTTTTCATCATTTTTTGAATATTTTATTTTTATTGAAGCGTGGCAAAAATAACAAAAAGCTATGGTAACACACATCAGAAATGCAAACGAATTTAATATAATTATAGTGTTTTTCGGTTTTAAAAATTTTCCCAAAAACCCGTACCTTGCCAATGGTTTTAAAAAGGAGGAAACTTTAGCTTTTATTTACTGAAACAATTTCTTCAAAACACCCTGTAAATGACTGAAAGAATAAAACTTATATGGGATTTTCGAGGCCCTAACGCAAAGCACATTGCCCAACACCACGCAAAGCATCTTAATGAATTTGCCGAAACGGAAAAGCTACAGCACAGCTTTACCGGAATAGAAGAACATAGCCCTATGCACCACATCGCATTTATGGTCGTAGAAAAAAATCTGATGGATAGTTTACGGGAAACCCTAAAGCCCACCCGAGGGCAGCTTTATGACGAATGAAGTCCTTTTTTCAAAATAGTTTTGAGTATACACACCACTGCAATCAGCAAGTTATTGACACATTGATTGGGCACCCTGTTCTTTTTAAAGGAAAGATAAGCGTTTTGACAAGCCATACACTAAATGCCCACCACATTTGGAACCATAGAATTTTGGGTGCTTTACCTACTTTTTCGGTGTGGCAAGAATTGGGCCTGAAACAATTAAAAACCATCAACACCGAAAATTTTGAGAAAAGCATACATATTCTTCACCAAATACAATTAAATGAAAACATAAGTTACACCAATAGCAAGGGACAAGCTTATACAAATTCGGTAGTCGATATCCTTTTTCACATAATAAACCACAGCACCTATCATCGTGGCCAGCTTATCAGTTTGCTAAAAGAAAAAGGGCTTCCACCTCTTGTTACAGACTATATTTTTTACAAACGATAGCGCAACTGCCTGTATATTTGCAATATTTATAGTAATATTGCGCACTTAATTTTTTAAAACATATTAAAATGAAATTTCTAAAAATTGTCATATTCTTTATTGGCCTTACCACTTTCGCACAAAGCAAAGTGGGCGCTGCGGATATAGATTACATACTTTCCAAAATGCCAGAAATGGAAACCGTAAGAACACAATTGGAAACCTACGCATCACAATTGGACATTGATCTTAATAAAAAAATAGACGAATATAAAGTATTGGCCGAAGCATATAAAAAAGGCGAGGCTAACTTGACTCCCGAAGAAAAAAAGACAAAACAGACCGAACTTTTAACATTGGATGCCGACATTCAAAAATTTCAGCAAAACGGCGCCAAGCTTATGGAAATAAAGCGACAGGAATACCTACAACCACTTTACAAAAAAATAGGCGAAGCTTTGGACAAAGTAGCCAAAGCACAAGGGTTTACCCAAGTTACCCAAACCAATCAAGACTTGATATATCTAGATCCAAATTATGACTTAACCATTCCGATTCTCACCGAATTGGGAATTACCATAACAGCTGACGAAGAAGAAGGAAAATAAAAGACTCCTTAATTTTTATAAAAGAAACGTGGAACTCTTATGGTCCACGTTTTTTTATGCTTTATTTTTCAAAAAACTATATTTGAAGAATCTCAACTCACTTAGTCATGAACCTAATTAAAGATTTTGCAGAAAAACACAATGGGTATTATGAAGAAGAAAACATTAAAAATATTTTTTCACTTTTGGGAAGAATGGTCTATCAGCCCAAAACAGCAAAATTCTTAATAGCAGGCTCCAGAATTTCCATTAATCTTGATGAAGTTGGCGGAGCAATCCCCACTGCAGAACCCTATAGGATTACGCTTCATTTAAATAATAAAAAAAGGGAAAGCTTAGAAATATATCCTATTACTTTTCTTGAAAAACTAATTCTAAGGCTGTTACCATCAAAAAATAAAATATTGAAAACCAAGTATGTATTTAAAGGAAATGAAAAGTTAATATCACAAATTGTTAATGATGAATTGTTAATCAAACTTCTTCAAAAACAAAATCTTTACATTCGTATTCCATATGAAAATACATCAAAAATAATACTTACACCACCTCACGGAATTGAAAGTGCAGCACAGCTTAAAAGCTTTATTGAGATTTTGAAATCTATTGAAGTAAAAATTAAATCCAATGAACTCTCGCGAAATTATTGAACAAATAAACAATAATCCTTCCGGCGAAATTATAAGAACCATTAAGATAAACGATAGGGATTATAAACTGAAGCTTTATTGGAACAGCCGTGTAAGAATAAAAATAGGTCCAAAAAATTCATTAATTACAGAAACAGATTTTTCGGAGATTAGAAAATTACCGCTTATTAGTATTATTGTACGTACTCCGCAGTATGGTCTAAGAGGAGAAAAAACTGAACTCACCGAGAAGTTACTCTTAAATGAATATACCCGTGCGTTACTTTACTTTCCTGCTTCAAAACTTATTTGTCAAAATAGTAAAATTTCATATAGCGCAGCATTGAGAAAAAAGGACAGTCATCAACTGGAAACTATAATCAATTATTTTAAAGCGTTGCTCAATACTTCAAAATAAAAAAGCACCAGAAAAACCCAGTGCTTTAAACAAACATATTCTTTATTTTTAAAACTATCTGCTATAGTTTGGCGCCTCTTTCGTAATTGTTACATCGTGTGGATGACTTTCCGCAATTCCTGAAAAGGTTATTTTTACAAACTTGCCATTCTCTTTTAAAGTCTCAATATCTTTAGAGCCACAATAACCCATTCCAGCCCGCAAGCCGCCGATGAATTGCGTCATACTCTCAACCAACTCACCTTTGTACGGTACACGCCCCACAATTCCTTCAGGAACCAGTTTTTTAATATCGTCTTCCACATCTTGGAAATAACGGTCTTTACTTCCTTGCTTCATCGCTTCCACTGAACCCATTCCTCTGTAGGATTTGAATTTTCTGCCTTCGTAAATAATGGTTTCTCCGGGTGATTCTTTTGTTCCTGCCAATAATGAACCGAGCATTACACAATCTGCCCCTGCAGCAATTGCTTTTGGAATATCGCCTGTGTAACGAATTCCGCCATCCGCAATTACGGGCACCCCGCTGCCTTTAATAGCCGCGGCAACTTCCAGCACCGCAGAAAACTGTGGAAACCCTACTCCAGCAACCACACGGGTTGTACAAATTGAACCCGGTCCAATACCTACTTTCACGGCATCGGCACCAGCATCAACTAAATATTTAGCAGCATCGGCTGTGGCAATGTTCCCAACTACCACATCTAAATCTGGAAATTTTTGTTTTACTTGTTTTAAAACCTCAACTACTCCTTTTGTATGTCCGTGGGCAGTATCAATAATTACAGCGTCAATCTGCGCGTTTACCAAAGCCTCCGCTCTTTGCACTGCATCGGGTGTAACGCCAAGGGCCGCAGCCACGCGTAGTCTCCCATACTTATCTTTATTGGCAATAGGTTTTTGGGTAAGTTTTGTAATATCCCTAAATGTAATAAGCCCCAACAATTTTCCGTCATCGCTCACTACAGGTAGTTTTTCAATTTTGTTCTGTTGAAGAATAATCTCTGCTTCCTTTAAAGAAGTGCCCTGCGCAACGGTAACCAAGTTTTTGGAAGTCATAACCTCGCTCAAAGGCCGTTTTAGGTCTTTTTCAAAACGGAGGTCGCGGTTGGTGACAATTCCTATAAGTTTCCCCGCATCATCGGTAATCGGAATACCCCCGATACTGTATTCCCGCATTGTTTTTTGGGCATCGCCCACCGTGCTTCCTTTTTTCAGTGTAACTGGATCTATTATCATTCCGCTTTCGGCACGTTTTACTTTTCGTACTTCAGCAGCTTGTTCTTCAATAGTCATGTTTTTATGAAGCACACCAATACCGCCTTCGCGGGCAATGGCAATGGCCATGGCGCTTTCGGTAACCGTATCCATCGCTGCGGACACAATTGGTACATTGAGTGTAATATTTCGTGAAAATTTTGTGGCGATGGAAACTTCGCGCGGTAAAATTTCAGAATAGGCAGGCACTAAAAGTACGTCGTCGTAAGTAAGGCCTTCCCCAAGAATTTTGTTGTCGTGAGCGGTCATTGCAATTAAATTAACTTTCAAGAGCGAAAGTGGTTATGGATTAATTGCGTGCAAATGTACTACAAATTCTTTAGTAATATACTTTTCAGGACGGTTAAACTTTAAGAAAAGAATATGTTCACTTTGAAGAAACCTCCAGTTGGTGCTTATATTGAAGTCTAACCAAACCAGCCCATTGAAGCAATAATTTTTTATCATCTTCGGAAAGATTGCCATGAATA
>JGI24723J26617_10001788_pt1 | contig 18324 bp, 12 predicted proteins | sample Cruoilmetagenom6_FD_26617 | JGI IMG/M metagenome (IMG submission 26617)
GGCGACAGGAGGAGCGAGGTGTGCGGCAGGCGATTCAGACACTGTGGTCGCGGCACTGTTTCCCAATTCGAAACAAACATAGAGTTTGCATCACTTTGTCCAGAATACTTTCGCGACGCCGCTGAATTTCCAAGTATTCGAGTTAACGAATCATATCGGGTTGCGGGAATATATGGCAAAATAGTGTTCAAATGATGAATATCGCAGCCTTATTTTAGGACCTGCCTCAGATTCATCATTGATGATTTTTTGTGTCGGGCTGCCTATTTTCCGGCATTCCTTTAGAACGGTAGAAGAGTTGATGATATGTCAAATGTCGCAAAACGTTTTCTTACGTTCAGGCTGTTCCAGGCCTGGGAAGTGTTCATATTTTTCGCGGCCTTAGTTGCCGGGATCAAAGCGCTGGATGAACTGGGGCTGTGGGACACGGTCGAAATGTCTTTCGGTGCGCAGATTGCTGTGATCGCCGGACTGTCGGCGTTATGGAGCGTACTGATCCATCGGCTCGATCTCTATTCGTCGCGCCGGCTGGTGAATCGCGGCAGCGAGTTGATCGGCGTAGTGATCGTCATTCTGGTCTCTGCCGGATTGCTGTCGGTCATGGGCGCGCTCTTGAATTTCCCGACCAATCATCCGGCGTTTTTGTCGCGTTTTCTGGTGGTGGCCATCGTCCTGATGGTCAGTGGCCGGCTAGTTTCGCGTGTTTTCCTGCACGCGGCCCGATCGCGGGGGCGCAACCTGCGTTTCGTGGCCGTCGCCGGGGCTGGCAGTGAAGGGCAGCGGCTGTCGCGAAAGCTGACGAATAAGTCGTCCAACGGGTTCGAGTTGATTGGCCTGTTCGACGATCAGGCGCATCTGGACAGGCTGGGGAACGAATTTCCCAAAGGTGGCACGTTCTGCGATCTCAAACAGTACCTGATGAAGGAACCGGTCGATGAGGTGCTGATCGCCTTGCCGATGGGGTCGCACTACAAAACCATTATGGAGCTGCTCGAATATTGCGAACGGGTTGGTGTGTCGGCGCGGGTAATGAACGAGTTCGTCAATCATACCTGTAGCGATGTTTCCCTGGAATTCATCGACGGTACGCCAAGCCTTCAGTTCTCGCGTGAAAAGAACTGGGGCTGGCAAGGCAAGGCCAAGGTTTTCCTGGACTGGTTTCTGGCGGTGGCGGCGTTGATCGGACTGTCGCCCATGCTGTTGCTGGTCGCCCTGCTGATCAAGCTGGACAGCCCCGGCCCGGTTCTGTTTTCTCAGACCCGCGTGGGCAAGAACAAGAAGCACTTCAAGCTCTACAAGTTCCGCACGATGGTACAGGATGCCGAAGCGATGCAGGCGCGTCTTGAGGCCCACAACGAGGCCGGCGGTCCGGTGTTCAAGATGCGATCGGATCCACGGGTCACCAAGCTGGGCGGTTTCCTGCGCCGATACAGCATCGACGAACTGCCGCAGTTGTTCAACGTGGTGTTGGGCAACATGAGCATCGTCGGCCCGCGACCGCTGCCGCTGCGCGATGTTCAGCGCTTTGAGCATGACTGGTACAGCCGCCGCTTTTCGGTGCGGCCGGGCCTGACTTGCAGTTGGGTGCTGGCCGGGCGCAGCGAACTGGAGTTCGACGACTGGGTTCAGCTGGATCTCGACTATATCGACCACTGGTCGCTGGGCAAGGACGTCAGTATCTGCCTGAATACCATACCGCGTGTGCTGCGGGGGTCGGGCGCGTATTGAGTTGGTTTTTCTACGCAGATGCCGGTCCCTAAGGGGATTGGCATGACTGCATCACATTGAATGCGAGAAAAGATTTGAAGCAGAAAAGCATATTAGTTTCAGGTGGTGCCGGCTTCCTTGGCTCACATCTTTGCGAGAGGTTGCTGGGTCAGGGCCACCATGTCCTGTGCGTGGACAATTTCTTTACCGGCACCCGCAAGAATGTCCTGCATCTTCTGGACAACCCGGATTTCGAACTGATGCGTCACGACGTGACCTTTCCGCTTTATGCCGAAGTTGACGCGATCTATAATCTGGCCTGTCCCGCATCGCCTGTGTATTATCAGGTCGACCCGGTGCAAACGACCAAGACCAGCGTGATGGGCGCGATCAACATGCTGGGCATTGCCAGCCGGCTTAAGATTCCGGTGCTACAGGCGTCAACCAGCGAAATTTATGGCGACCCCGAGGTGCATCCACAGCCCGAAAGCTATTGCGGTAACGTTTCAACCACCGGCACCCGCGCCTGCTATGATGAGGGCAAGCGCTGCGCCGAGACCCTGTTTTTCGACTATGAACGCCAACGCAATGTGGCGATCAAGGTGGTGCGCATTTTCAATACCTACGGGCCAAGGATGCAGGCCGATGACGGCAGGGTGGTTTCGAATTTCATCGTGCAGGCGCTCAAGGGAGAACCGATAACCATTTTCGGCGATGGGTCGCAAACCCGGTCGTTCTGTTATGTTTCCGACCTGATCGAAGTGATCAACCGGATGATGAATTCGGACCGAGACCTCATTGGTCCGGTAAATATCGGCAATCCCGGCGAGTTCACCATGCTGGAACTGGCCGAGATGGTGCTGCGGCTGACCGGGTCGAAATCCAAGATGGTTTTCATGGATCTGCCACAGGACGATCCCAAACAGCGCCGCCCGGACATCTCGCTTGCCAAAGAGAAACTGGGATGGGAACCGACCGTCGATCTTGAATCGGGTTTGAAGGAAACCATAGCGTATTTCAGAAAGCACCTTGAGTTGGCCGCATGACTGAGCACGTGGTACTGGCAAGACAGAAACCTGCTTCGCGCCATGCCCTGAATATTTTGATCGTCGTCCCTTCCAAGGTGGGGGGCACCGTCCAGTACAGCCACAACCTGGCCAATGCCCTGAGCGATCTGGGCCATCGTGTTGTGCTTGCCACCTCGCTTGACTTTGAAATGGCCCGGTTCGACCGGCGCTATGAAACCGTCGAGGTTTTTGATCGGTTCAGGCCGCATCCCGGACCAATTCGGAAATTTCTGAAAAAAGTGTCGCACCTGCAACCGGATATCATCCATTTCCAGGGTGCCCAGCGGCCAGAGTTCTACCTGATGTTGCAGGCGCTGCTTGCACGGATGACATCGGCCAAATTCATCTGGACACCGCAGGACGTGCTGTCGAACAGTCAAAAGGTCTGGCACGTGCGAATGTTGCGGCGGACCTATGCCCGCATGAGCCACGTGTTCCTGAATGCCAACCAGAATTTCGGCGTGGTGACGGACTTGTTTCACGTCCCGGCAGACAGGGTCGAGGTTCTGCCGATCCCGGAATACCTGTCTTTCGTGCGCGAGGAACTGGACAGCGAATTGCCGCCTGAGCTGACGCTGGATACGGACAAGCCGTTGGTCCTGTGTTTCGGCCTGATCGAAGAGCGCAAAGGCGTCGACACCCTGCTCGAAGCATTCAGCCGCCTGAGAAAGAAAGGTGTTTCGGCCAGCTTGCTGGTCATGGGCAGTTCACTTATGGATATTCGCCCGCTTCACAAGGACATCGAACGGCTGGGGCTGACCGGGGATGTGCAGATCATCGACCGCTATGCCAGTTTCGAAGAGATGAACGGGCTGTTCGGTTTGGCGCATCACGTGGTGATGGCCTATCACCGAGGCTGGAACAGCGGCGTCCTGACGACCGCCTTCGGTTATGGGAAACCGGTGATTGCCTCCACTGTCGGCGGTTTTGACGAACTGGTGTCGGACGGGAAATCCGGGTTGCTGGTGCCGCCGAAAGACCCCGATGCGCTGGCCCTGTCAATAGAGCGGATGTTGTCAGATCCAACCGCATATGCACAGATGCGCAAGGGCGCGCGGCAGGCCAGTTCGGTGGGCTCCTGGCCCGAGTTGGCCGCAAAGACAGAGGACGCCTATCGACTGGTCCTCGCGCCGGTCGCATGATCCCTTTGGCCGATCGCGTCGGGTTGACCGGCCTGGCCAGGCTGGGCCTGGGCTGTTCGAAGATCGCTTCGCTTTCTACCGGTCCGGATGCGCGTGACATCGCCGGTATGCTGGAAGCTGCCTGCGACCAGGGCATTCGGTTCTTTGACACAGCTGATGTCTATGGCCAGGGCGATAGCGAGCGGCATCTGTCACGCATCGCCGGTCGCGACGGGGTGATGATCTGTACCAAGGCCGGCTTGATGGTGGGCTGGTCGCAAACCGCCGTGCGGCTGGCCAAGCCGGTGCTTCGGCCTGTCCTGAAGCGGTTCCGCCCGGTCGGTTCCGCGGCCGCTGCGATCCGGCAAAAAAGCCAGGCGACCAATTTCGACCCTGATCGACTAAGAAATTGCCTGCGNGGCTCTCTCAGGCGGCTGAAGCGTTCGTCCGTCGAAGTGTTCCTGCTGCACAATGCGCAACCGGGGCACCTGAAGGACGGCAAGCTTTACGATCTGCTGGACCGGTTCAGGGCGGAAGGTTTGGCCGACAGGGTTGGCGTGTCCTGCAATTCCCTGACCGAGGCCGCACAGATCGCCGGGGACGGGCGCGTCGATGCGCTGGAGGTTCCCCTGAGCGCGGCCACATTGGCGCAGGCGGGGGCGTTTCTGAACCGGGCGCGCAAAGACGGGCTTTTCATCATCGTGCGCGAAGTGTTTGGCGACGGGGTGAACGGCCCTGATGGCATTCGCGCCGCACTCGCGCCGTTGATCGGCGATCCGCGCATTTCGGTCGTTCTGACCGGCACCACCTCTTTGGCGCATCTGCAACACAACATGGCGGCGGTCCGGTCGATTGTGAATGGCGAGGGGCCGGTATCATGCACCTGAAGGCGGCACGACTGGGGCAGGGGCAGGCGCTGAGCGGGGATGTTTGCATCGTTGGTGCCGGGATTGCCGGCACGGTTCTGGCGCATGAACTGGCGCAGTCGGGGCAGTCGGTTGTTCTGCTTGAGGCCGGCGGGATGAAGGGGGCAGCGGGCAGCCTGCCGCTTTACCGTGGCGAAACCGATGATCCCGATTTCCACCTGCCGCCCGATCTGGACCGCGCGCGCGGGGTAGGGGGCACGTCGTCGATGTGGGGCGGGCGTTGTATGCCCTTTGACCCGATTGATTTCGAACCTCGCGACCACGTACCGTTCAGCGGCTGGCCGATGCGATACACAGACATCGAACCCTGGTTTCGCCGCGCCCAGGACTATGCCGAATGCGGGGCCTATGACTATGAAAGCGACGCGNCCGGGCTGAAAGGCGATCTGGTCGAAGGACTGAAAAGCGATNCCTTGCTGATGTCGTCGCTGGAACGCTGGAGCCCGCCCACCCATTTCGGNAAAAAGCTGGGGCGCGGGCTGGCCCGGTCGGAAAATGTGACGCTGGTCACCGGGGCGGTCGCGGTCGGCCTGGAAGCTNGTTCGGGGGCGAACGAAATCACCCGGCTCAGGGTCAGATCNGTCAAATCGAACNGCGATTTCTTTGTCAGCGCCAAGCGCTTTGTTCTTGCNGGCGGCGGGCTTGAGACGACACGGTTGCTTCTGGCTTCGGCGCGACAGGATCAGGCGGCGATCGGCGATCATTCCGGCTGGCTTGGCCGGGGCTACATGTGTCATGTGGGCGGTGTTATCGCGCGGGTCGTCTTTAACGAAGGCCAGAAAATCGTTTTCGGCTATGAACAGGACCACGACGAGGTTTATGTGCGCCGCCGTTTCACCCTTTCGGATCAGGCGCAGCGGGACGAGAAACTGCCCAACATGTATGCCTTGCTTGACCGGCCACTGCTTGAAGATGCCTCGCATGGCAGCGCCTCGCTGTCGCTGCTGTTTCTGATCAAGAGGCTTGTTCAGCGCCAGTCAGCCGACACAGTGGATACGGCGACCGGCACGTTTGCGCTCTATAAGCGGCATCTTCGCAATCTCGTGCTTGGGGCACCGGAGGTGATGACGGTGCTGCCCCGGTTTGGTCGTCAGCGGTTCCTGCGCGGCAGGCGCGTTCCCTCGCTTCTGCTGGCCTCGAAGAACAACAGCTTTTACCTCTACTTCCACGCCGAGCAGTTCCCGAACCGCGACAGCCGTGTGGTGCTGAGCGATGAGGCGGATGAGACCGGCCTGGCACGCCTGAGGATCGAGGCGAAACTGGGCGAGCCGGATGTAGAGGCGATCAAGGCCGCGCATCGGGCGATTGACCGGGAGTTGCGGGCAAGTGGTGTCGGGCGGCTGGAATTCCTTGATCAGGACGTCAGCGCCGCGATCCGGCGCTGCAAATGCACGCTGGGCCATCACATCGGGACAACACGGATGGCTGCCAATCCGGCGCATGGTGTCGTCGATGAAAACGCGAAGGTGCATGAAATGCAGAACCTTTTCGTCGCCAGCAGTTCGGTTTTTCCCACCTCCGGTCAGGCGCATCCGACACTGACGATTCTTGCTTTTACACTGCGTCTTGCGGATCACCTGAAGGAAAAACCATGATGGGCACGGCGTTTCCGCAGATTAGCAGTAACATAATTGCGCCAAGATGCCTGTAACCGGCCACAATAGTTGTGCGGAGACTTCCAATTCTACCGGAAATGTGGTCTTGAAAGGCACCTAATGGAACAAGAGGCGACAATGATTTCAAGGCTAGGCAGTTGGTTCGGACGGCTCGTTTGCCTGATCGTGTTTTTTGGCGTTCTGTCGGGGTGCGAAGACGGTCAGTTTGCGTCTGGCGAATCCGATGTCGTCTATCAGGCGGATTCGATGAGCCTGATACAGGCGCGGTCGGCGTCTTCGGTGCCCAAAACCTATGTTTTGCAACCGGGCGACGTGGTCAATGTTGTGGTGATCGACAATCCCGACCTGTCGAAATCGGCTGTCGTCGGACCTGACGGCAAGATCCGCTATCCGCTGGTCGGCGATGTAACGGCCAGAGGGCGGACCCTGCGCCAACTTGAATCATCGCTTCTGGCGGGGCTGAGCAAGACCATCGTGGCGGCGCAGGTTTCGGTATCACTTGGCGAGCTTCGCAGCTATCGCATCTTCGTTGACGGTGAAGTGGTCGATCCCGGCGAATTCCTGACCGATGGGCCGGTCAGCGTCGTTCAGGCCATTTCCCTGGCCGGCGGGTTCACGGCCTTCGCCTCGCGCAGCAACGTGATCATCTACAACCCTTTGCGCGACAACGGGCAGCGGATCGTTTTCAATTATGATCTTTTCCTCAGATCCAAGAACCAGCCTGACCTGTTCCTGCTTCCGGGCGATACAGTCATTGTGCGCTGACGGGGAGACCCGGTTTCGCTGGCGGCATTCCTGGCTGCAGGTGTGCGCGGCTTTGTGTGCGCTTTTGACTTCTGCGGCGTTTCCCGTTTGGGCGCAGGATGATCGCGACTTTGCCGAGCCGCGATACTGGATCAACAGCACATCAGATCTGCGCCTGCCAATTCGCGAACGCCAAGTTTACTGGTTTACCGGAATAACCGGGCCACGACCACCTGCACCAAAGAAATCCGGCTGGACACCGCGCCTGTCCTTCGGTGTCGAATCCCGCGACAAGACTACGGGTATCGGCGGCACCGACACCATCGCCACCCTGACGCCGGGGCTGAGCTATTTGAAGCGTTCCCAGCGCTGGCTGTTCGGGGCCGACGTGACCGTCGACGCCTCGAAACACTTTGACCAGGAGCAATTCTCGTTCGAGGATCCGAACGTGATCGCCGATATGCAGGCCTTTTATGCGATAAGCCCGCACAATACGCTGGCGGCCTTTGCCGGCTATTCGCGTCTGCGTGATACCGGCGACGCGATCCAGGACGGGTTCCTGCCGCCGAATGCAATCATCAGCCGGCGCAATGTAACACTGGTCTGGAAAAACGAACTGACCCGGCGCGACGATCTGGAAGTTCTCTTGTCCAACACACACGAGGCCATTGACCGGGCGTTGCGGCCGGACATCACCTCTGACACGTTTTCGATCCTCTATGGCCGCCAGCTTACAGAGCGGGATCTGCTGGAGGGGATACTTTATTACGATCACGTCGCCTTCGAGGGACTGCACAACGACACCGTTCGGTCCGCCTCTGCCCGCTACACCCGCGATATGGGCGAGCGGCTTTCCCTTTCGTTCGAGGCGGGGGGCCTGGAAACCTCGGCCGCGGGCGGGCGTGACTATCCAAAGTTCGGAGCCAATATCGTCCACACGGCATCGAATGCACGCTATGAGGTGTCGATCGACCGTGACATCATCGCCATTCCGGGCCTGGCATCTCTGACCCGGAGCGATCTGATAGCTGTCAGTGGCTATTTCCGGATCGCGAATGGCTTGCAACTGCAAGCCATCGCCGAATACCAGGATCTGAAGGGGCTGGGGCCGACACAGTTGGATACGCAGGTCTCGTCGCTTGAATTGGCGCTGTCATACGCGATTGACCGCAATGTCTGGATTTGGGCCCGGCTTCGGGAAAGTCACCAAAAGAGCAACCTGTTTCGAGAGAATGACACACGGGTCTATCTGGGCATATCGCGCACGTTCAATTAACCGAACTGGTCAACTGGACTTGCGGCGCGCATTTGCCATCCAGCTAAAGGCCCAGGATGAGGTTTTGGAGCGTCNGTTGTTCAGGACCGCGCCAATGACCTCTGCGCCAACATCGCGAATTTGGGCGATCTGTTCGGATGCGGCCCTGACACGGGTTCGGTCGGCCTCGATCAGTATGACAACGGATCCGACGGATTTCGCGATCTGAAGCTGTTCGGGAAACACTTCCAGATCCGGGGTGCTGATCAGAACATAGCTGTAGGCATTGCCGATCCTTTTAAGCACGATGGCCGACTGTTCGGGGATCTCCCAGGGTCTTGCCTTAACGAAAGCGACATGCAGCGCCGGTGTGTCGTCCGCGGCGGGCAGGATCGGAATCTCTACCCATGGCTTGTCTTCTNAATGCGTATCTATCTTGATCTTNAGGACGTTTTCACCCTGTTTGTGCAGAGCATTTGCGATCTCGTCGATCACATCGGACGGCGCTTCGTTCCTGTGGGCGTTGCAAATCACCAGTGGCACCGTTTTTTGGCCGCCCAATCGGGTTGTGAGCCAAGAGGCAAAGCGGCGGTATTCTATCTCGTTCTTTTGACTGTGTTTCACCAAAAGACCGGCCCGGTCGATGGCGGCAAGAACCGGCAGACCCAGCGCCAGTTCGGTCTCGCGGGGGGTGGACATCGTTCTGCGGTTGAATTCAAGGACATAAGCGGTGCCGACACCAAACATCAGCCCGACAATGGCCCCCATCGTAAGCAGCAGCCCTCGTCGTGGCGACGACGGATCACCTGGCGGGGTGGCTTGTTCAACCTGGACAACCTGGGCAAGGCTGGCTTCGGACAAAAGTTCGGTAATCGCGGTTTCTTCGCGTTTTTGCACGGCATAGCGATAGGCCTGCTCCTTCGCCTCGGTGTTGCGTTGCAGAACCCGATACTGCCGCTCGTGATAGTCGAGGCGGCGCAGTTCTTCTTCGGCCGTCAGCAACTGGCGGGCAAGGAATTCCTTGCGCACGATCTGTGCCTGACGATCAGCCAGTTCCAGGGCCAGGGTCGATTGGAACTGCTGGAAGAGGGTATTCTCGCCTGTGGTTTTCGAACCTTCCACAACCATCGAAGCATTGTTCAGCTGGCTTAGGATGCTGTCGATCTCGACCCTGATCCGCTGTTCGGACGAGCTTCCCGGGACAAAACGCAGGATCTCTGTCTGTAGCTGCGACAGCCGTTCACGAAGCCGATCGACAACCGGGTTGGGACGCGATGTGACCGAAACCGATCCGTCGCTTGGAAGGTCGGAAATGCGCCTTTCGATCGATTCGATCCTTTGGCTGGCCTCCAGAGCCGCGCTTTGCGACGCCGACAGTTCCTTTCGGATCAGGGCAAGCCTTTCGAGAAGCAGGCCTTTCTGGCGCTCGATCAGATAAATGTTGTTTTCGGTGGTAAATGCCGACAGNGNTTCTTCCGCCTGCTTCAGATCGGTGTCGAGGCGCTGTGCCTCTTTCTGGGCAATCTCTGCCGTTCCGCTTGGGCTGTTCAGCGCCACGACATGCTCGACATAGATTTTGACCATGCCGTTCACGACCTCGGCGGCGAACCCCGGATCGGGCGCTTCGAAGCCTATGACAAAGATATCGGTTTTCGTGATCGACTTGACGACCAGCCCGTCCATGATCAGGTCACGGGCTTTTCCAAGGGACGGTTTGTGCGATCCGGGAACCGGTATCCTGATCCCCACAGCCGACAGGAATTCCCCGGCCGGCGGCCAGCCGTCCATCGCAAGAATAAGGTCGTCCTTCAGATTTCCGGGGATCTCGCGCACCCCATCCCAGCGCCAGCGCATCTCGTCGACGACGCGCTCCGGACCCAGCTCCAAAGCCAGCCTTTCCGCCAGCAACGGGCTTTTCACGATGGCGACCTGAGTCAGGACCTGTTCCTGCGGAGAGGATCTGCCACTGGTTTCGTTGAAAGAGGTATTGGTGGCGCGCTCAACCTGGCTGCTGCCCAATATCAGAATGCGCGAATCGGCCACGTAGGCTTTCGACGACAGGAACGCCACCGTACCGGCGATCAGTACGGATACCATCAGGATGGTTGTCACGATTCCCCAGCGGCGCAGTACCGTTGCAATATGTTCTCGAAGTCCAAAGCTCACGTGGCACTCAACCTTTATTGCGACTCGGTAAAACGGCATGAGGCAAATCACAAGGCGGATACACCGCGCAGAATGCCCCGCCTTTCATTTTGTGCCACCAGACCCGTGGCTGTCCAGACAATCTTGGTAAATATCTCAAATTGTTCACGAATCCCAAACGATGTTCAGGTTTTGTTGGAATTGCGTCCAAATTGGGCCACATCTTTCAGGCTACATCTGACAACCACATGTACTGTTCAGGCTTTCGATTCCCCGAGACGGGAAGCGTTCAGAGAAATTGTGTCCTGTTGTCGGGGCGGCCTTTTCAGGTTTGAGCGAAACTCTGCCGTGCGCGCGAAGAACTGCCGATCCGCGTTTGGACAGGCGGCAGGTATTAGACTAGGAGCGTCTCATGTTTAGCATCACTCCAGGTAGCAGCCCTGCTCTCGGTCTTTTCGCGAACGGCGATCTGGACCAGACAATGGACAATTTTTCAGCCAATACCGATCGGGCGGTTCCGATTGTCCACCTGATAATTGATTGGGCCCAACGCGGCCCCGATGGCACGCCCGAGTTGACAACCTTCGCGGACACGGATCCCGCAATCGGGAACTCGGTCGCCCAATTGACCGCCAATCTGGCCCGCGAAGGAACTGTATTGGCGGTATCGTGGGATCCGCTGTCGATCAAAGATCTCAATCCCGGCACCGACCTTAGTGAGAAAGATCCGCTGATCGACATGGGGTCGATCCTCAACGGCGACCATGACGCCTATATCAGACAGGTCGCCCAGCAAGTGGCCGAGATGGACGTGCCAATCATGATGTCGCTGTTCGGCGAGGCGAATGTTGCCGCGCAACTGGCCTATGGTGCGGACGGCACGTCGTTTCGCGACAACGTCAGCGACCTCACGGGGCATTATGGAGACCCTGACGCCCTTGATGGACCCGAGCGCACGCACGATGTGTTCCGGCATGTGATCGACCTCTTCAACGAAGAAGGGGCAAGCAATGTCACGTGGTACATGTATCTTGGCACCGACTACGGCACGGAACCCGAGAATGTTCCGATCGAAGCCCTTTATCCGGGGGACGACTATATCAGCTGGGTCGGTCAGAGTGTCTATATCGACTCGGCCAGCGAATTGGCTGCTTCGCTGGATACCGGCTATGCGGCCTGGGGACAGGTGACAGATAATCCGTTCTTCATTCCCGAACTTGCAAACAAGTCAACCGGTGGTGACGAAATCACCGCCGTGCTGGACGGGCTGGCCCAATACGAACGGATTGGCGCGGTTACCTGGACGGATTTCGAGGAAGCAAGCCTCTATTACGAAGCACCTCGTCTCGGCGACGGCGCGGGCGACTGGAATGCCCTGAAATCCAACACCAGTTTCTCCGACAAGGTATTTGTGGACTCGCCCGAAGGCACGATGGACTTTGCCANCTGGCGCGATGCTACCGGAAGGTCGGCCGAGGATTACCATTTTTACGGAACCAGCGGCGACGACAATTTGACCGGCGAAAGCAGCGCAGACACTCTCATCGGCAAGGCGGGCAACGATTACTATCTGGTCGATGCCCAAATGGACAAGGTGGTCGAAGCCGCCGGCAATGGCTACGACGTCATCACTTCCAATGTCACCTATACCTTGCCGGCGCATGTCGAGGATCTGATCCTTACCGGCAATACCAATGCCGCCGGATATGGCAACAGCGCAGCCAATCAGATCGTCGGGGACAATTCGAACAACCACCTTGCCGGCAAGGGCGGAAATGATGCCATTTCCGGTGGATTGGGTTCAGATGAACTTTACGGGGGCAACGGCAATGATCTGCTTGTCGGCGGTTCCGGAAATGACAACGTCTCCGGTCAGGCGGGCGAAGACTCTCTCTTGGGGGGGGATGGGCATGACGAACTTTATGGTGGATCGGGTGATGATTATCTGACCGGTGACACTGGAAACGACATTTTGTACCTGGGCGTGGGAAACGACACCGGCAGCGGAGGCGCGGGGGCCGACACACTCAAGGGACTGGGGGGCAATGACGTTTTGCAGGGCGAGGGCGGTGATGATTCCCTCTACGGCAATGGCGGCAAGGATTCCCTTCTGGGTGGGGACGGCAATGACCGGCTTGATGGCGGTGGCGATGCGGATCATCTGACCGGCGGTGACGGAAACGACCTGTTGATCCTGGGGGGCGGAAACGACATCGGCCTCGGCGGTTTGGACGACGATACAATTGACGGCTGGGCCGGAAACGACGTTCTGATGGGCGAGCACGGGAATGACAATCTGAACGGACATGCGGGCAGGGATTCTCTTGCCGGCGGAGACGGGCATGACAGCCTTTACGGCAACATCGGCGATGATCAGTTGAACGGTGACGCCGGTGACGACCTGCTGTTTCTGGGCGATGGAAACGACACCGGCTATGGTGGCACAGGTGCCGACACTATCCACGGCAGGGTTGGCGATGATCTAGTGCTGGGTGAGGCTGGAAACGACATTCTGAATGGCAACGAAGGTTCCGATACACTGATCGGCGATATTGGCGACGACAGCCTGACAGGCGGTTGGGGCAATGACGAGATCGACGGTGGCGCGGGCCGGGATTGGATACACCTGGATTCAGGGAACGATACCGCAACCGGTGGCGAAGGCAGCGACATCTTTGTATTCGCAGCAGCTGGTGGCAGCGCTCGCATAACCGACTTCGATTCCGGGCAGGACGTGCTGGATCTGTCTGCGCACAATCTGGGTGGGCTGCAAGATCTCAGGGCGGCCGCAACAAATGTAAATGGCGACCTGCTGATTGATCTGGGCAGCAGTCAGCTTACACTCTTGAACGTGAGCGAGGCCGACCTGTCCAACAGCGACCTGCTGTTCTAGGTGTTTGATCCCACGATTTTATGGTAAGACCCTGTCGCAAGCCATTCAAATGTATTGATAAGTTTATCCATCATGAACCAATAGTCACGTGAATCCAAAGGCACCGTGGTGCCCTGTACCAACAATAACCCGAAACGCTGTATTGCCTGGAAACACGCGATAGCCCAAAGTTGGTCGCGTGGCTGTCCGGATATCCATGGGCCGGCCTTGTGCAGTTCCTGGGGGTGCCGGTCATGTATTCATTTCAAGTCAGATCCGTACTGACAATTGTTCTTGCCCTGGCCTTTTGTGGCAGCGCCAGCAAGACCCTGGCGCAACAGACGCTGGCGCTTGACCGCGAACTGGATGCAGGGGTGAGCGACGGTTGCGCCGCCGATGTCAGCCCGCCGGCCCCCCGAAGCCACCCGGCCCCCGACGCGGTTAAAGTCCTGGCTCCAAAGAGCGGGTTCTATGCGGGGGTCTATCAAATCCCGATCCAGCCCCAAAGTGTCACGGCATTTGCNGATGCCATCGGCCACTTCCCCCCGATCACCTTCAGTTTTCACGACATGTTCTCGGAAACCAATTACAGCCAAAAGCCCGACAAGACTCTGCTGGACCCGATGGAGGGTGAAAGCGGCCAGAACGTCTTTGACATGGCCCGATATGTGGATGACCGAGGGTCGGTTTTGGCCTTGGCCTGGGCGATTTATTGCTGCGATTACAACAAGGCCGGCTTTTGGCACAGAACCCTCAAGCCGCACGCGCATTTCGAACGAATCCTGCGCGGGGAACAAGATGATTTCCTGCGTGCCAGTGCGCGTCAGATCAAGGAATACGGTCGCCCGATCATGCTGACACTGGTGCCCGAATTCAACTGGCAGGGGCAGGTTCTGTTCGGCGGGGATGGTCGGCAATGGATGGATAGCGTCGACAATATTTGCAACCAATACGGGGATCCGACATGGCCCGACGGTCCCGAGCGTATTCGTGACTTCAACATGCATGTGATTGACCTTTTTCGCAGCGAAGGCGTGAAGAACGTCACCTGGTTCATGTATGCAGGCAGCAATTACATGGCGGACGGGCCTGAAGGGCAGAGCATCTGGCTGCATCCGAAATACTACTATCCGGGAGACGATTATATCGACTGGATTGGCCAAAGCGCCTTTTTCACCGACGCGAAATGGGCCGGGAACTATGATGAATCCGGAACATTCGAACAGGTTTTTCTGCCCGGGTATCGCGCCTGGAACAGCGTGACAAACAAGCCGATGCTGCTGGCGGAATTCGCTGTTCAGGCCGGTTCGTCCCAGGATCGCAGCCACTTGTGGAAGGGGTTGTTGTCCACTCAGTTACCTGCTTTGCCGGGCGTCAAGGCCATCGCCATTGCTGAAAGCCCTCTGTTCGAGCGGTATTTCGACATACCAATGATTGGTAAGCGGCCCAGTGAAATGGCCGAGGTCCGGCAACAATTGCACGCGCAAGGCGTCGCGGACATCCGGCTGCGGCTGTCGCATTAGGGTCTGTTCGGGGGGCCGGCTGGCCACGATCTGGTTTGCGCCCGGCTCACATCCGGCGAAGCCGGCGGGCAGGCCCGCCTTGTTCTGGCCATCACAGCAAAAACCCTATAAATGCGGCAGTCGCAACACATGAATATGGGACGGTGCCGCATCATGTCTGACACAACTGCCAGCCATGCACGGCCTGTGAACGCATGTTCCGCCAGGCATGCCGACCCGTCGGAAACCTGACAGAATGCCCCTTGTCGCAAAGCTGTACGCCTTTGGCCTGAAATGGCGCAACACGCTCTACAGTACGCTGGATCATTTGTGGCTTCTGGCCCTTTGGGCCGTGTCCACGCCGGTTTTCATCGTCCATCTCGGGCCCACCAGTTTTGGTATCTGGACCATGGTCAACGCCCTGATCGGGCTGGGCGGGGTCATGAGTTTTGGCTTTGGCGAATCCACCATTCGCTATGTGTCCAAGTTCAATGCCAGGAACGACAGCGAAATGGTGCGCAAAGTGGTTGAGACATCAGTCACGCTCTATGCGGCGACGGGCCTGTTCTTTGCGGTCCTGATCTACGCCGCCGCTCCGTGGTTGTCTGGGTCGTTGCTTGGCCTGGAATCGGATCTGGACCATCAGACGGTTCTGGCGGTGCGCATCGCGGCCTATGTAATTTTCATCACATCCTACCTGAAAACGCTGGAATCCGTGGTCAATGGGTTCCAACGATTCGACCTGTCTGCCAAGGCGGGGATGGTGACGCGCAGCTTCATCATACTGGGAAATGTCGCTTTGGCGCTGGCCGGATACGGGATCGACACCATGTTGCTGATGGCGGCGATCGGGCTGACCGGCCAGACGCTGTTTTATTATGTTCTGGTCAGGCGCAGCTTCGTGCTGCAGTTCCGCCTGACCGCCTGGCCGCACCCGGAAATTTCCGGAGAGATCATCCGCTTTGGCCTTCAGGTCTGGCTTCAGATATCTGCCGGAGCGATGGGGAATATCGTCGACCGTTTCCTGGTCGGGGCGCTGGTAAGCCCGGCGGCGGCCGGGGTCTACGCGGTTTGTGTGCAACTTGCCCAGCAGACCCACCTTCTGGTGATGCGGGCGCTGGCCTACCTGTCGCCTGCCACCTCCAAAACCACGATCACGCCCGAAGGCCGAAAGGAACTGCCCGGCCTGTATCACCCCGCGACTCGGCTAAGTCTGCTTGTCATCGGCGTCACCGCNGTGCCTTTGCTGGCGCTTCCGTCGCATATTCTGACGTTCTGGGTGGGGGATGAGTTCTCGGCAAGCGGCACGGCGACCCTGCAAATCCTGACCGCCTGCTTCTCGCTTCTGGCGGCCACGACAGTNCCTTACTTCATGCTCAACGGGTCGGGGTTTCCGCATTGGAANACCGGCTCAACNCTGCTGAATGGGATCGTGCTGATCGCAACGGCGTTTGTTCTGATCCCAAAGCTGGGCCTTATCGGTGCAGCGGTCGCCCGCCTGATCGCGGCCCCGACGCTTGGTGGAATATTCTATGGTTTCCATCGCCATGTACTGACTCAGCGGCAGGCGATGGCCTCGACTGTTGCAACTCTGGTCTGGCTTTTTGTGATCCTGTTTGGTGCTTATTGCCTGTCACTGTGGACACGCGGCTGGCCCGAGATGTCGGCCCTGCCGCTGATCGGGTCCGTTGTGATTTGCTCGGCGCTGGGCGGGGTTGTTGCAGGGTTGCCGGCGATCCTGCACCGGTTCAGATCACCGCCGCACGCCTGAATTCGGGTTGGTGTCGGTCTGGTCGTGTTGCCTGTTTTGGGCCCGGGCGATCCGGCCCAGGGCCATGCTCATCGCCAGCACAAGCCAGATTTCCCGCGACATCGGGTTGAAGAAATAGGTTCCCGTCAGGCCGACGAGGATGGTGAATACCCCGATCGCGTATCCCCGAAGGTCTTGCACCCGGCCTGCGGCAATCAAACTGCGCAGGGCAACCACCCAGATCAGGATGAATAGCACGAACGAGACGATGCCCGCCTCTGCCAGCACCACAAGAAACATGTTATGTGGCACGGCAGTGGCCATGTATTCATGCGCCACCGCCCCCAGCGGCAGATGCGAAAACGAGGTGCTTTCGCTTAGATCCAGGCCGACCCCGAGAAGCGGAAATTCCTTGAAGATCGACCAGGCCGCCGCCCAGTTTTCGAACCGCCAGCGCAGTGAGTCAGAGCCTGTTGAAAGCCCTGCGGTGGTTTCGACCTTGCTGACCGCCGCCAGGTTTTGCAACGTTTCGGCAACGCCCGGCAAGGAAAAGTCATGCGTAACCAGCAGGGCCAGAAGGACCAGACTGCCGATGACGGCCAGGATTCGAGTGAATTTTGAGATCAGCAACATGCCTGCCAGGATCATCAGCCCCATACCGATCCAGGAACTGCGCGAAAAGGTGAGCCACCAGGCGGCAAGGAAAAGCGGAACGAGCAACGGGAACACGAGGTTGGAAAGCCGCGACGTGCCGGTCATCGCGAGGGTCGACGCCGCGACGATGACAAGTTGCAAAAAACCGGCAAGGGCAATTGGATGCGCGCTTGTGCCGGTGACCCGGACTTCGTCTTCGCCCTGAAGACCGGCAAGTTGTGCATGCCACCCGCCGAACGGCTGGAACCCCAGGAATGCCTCGGCCAGCGCGAGGCCCGCTTCTAGAACGCCGAAGGCAACCAAAACCACCAGCACGCCACGCAGCCGCTTGATTGAATCCGCGTAGTTCAGCACCACGAAAAAGATCGATGCGTGTATGATGAAGGGGCCGAAACGGTCGATAAAACCGCCTTTGCCGATGGCAATGGTGGCAAAGGCCAGCCAGGTGAAAAATGCCATGGGCACGACACCCTCGGGCCAGATCATCAGGCGAAAGGGCGGAATCTGATGGCGGAATGTCTGTACAAGGATCGAGCAGAAACACAGTAGCAGGACCAACCGCGAGACGGTGATCGGCCCAACAAGCTCCACGTTCACCGGCGTGGTGGCCACCACCGAATAAAGCCCGCTGTAAGGGATCATCAGCATTGCCGCGCAAATGGCCAGCAGCGGCACCAGCACAACCGATTTCAACCCCAGCGCCGCGACTGACAACCCCGATACCGCGCCAATGCCGATCGACAAAAGCGTGGCCCGGGTGACGCGGGCGGTTGCGAATATGGCAGAGGTCAGGCTGGTCATGCCGGTGGTTTGCTTCCTTGCGGTTATGGCAAGGCGCGGGGGCACCATGCGGTGGTCAGTCTATCACAGTCCCGACCAGTACGAGGCCCGCCACATGGGCACCGGGCACGCCCCTGACAAAGCTTAGAAACCGATTCCCAGTTCCTCGGCCAGTCGGCGGAACC
>JGI24723J26617_10001789_pt1 | contig 18322 bp, 14 predicted proteins | sample Cruoilmetagenom6_FD_26617 | JGI IMG/M metagenome (IMG submission 26617)
CGACTAGGTGCATTACAGGACTGACCTGTGTTACTCATCATCACCATTACATCACGGGTGATGGCTTCCTCTAAATTGGCGTCGTCGAGTATTATATTAGGTGANTTNCCNCCAAGTTCTTGCGCGACACGTTTAACCGTAGCGGCAGAAGCGCGGGCAACAGCGGTACCAGCGCGCGTTGAGCCAGTAAAGGACATCATGTCGATATCTTTGTGGGCTGACATGGCTTCGCCCACTATGGGTCCGTCACCGTTGACGAGATTAAACACCCCAGCAGGTACGCCTGCATCGTGGATAATTTCGGCCAAGATCATGGCATCATAAGGTGCAATTTCACTGGGCTTTAGCACCATGGTACAGCCGCAAGCCAGCGCGGGGCCTATTTTAGCCGTAACTTGGTTCATGGGCCAATTCCAAGGTGTGATAAGGCCGCAAACGCCAATAGGCTCGTGGCGTATTTGCGTATTACCGAGCTTTGTTTCAAATTCAAAGGTCCTAAGGGCTTCTAAAATTGCTTCTAAGTGATGATAGCCAGCACCTGCTTGTGAGCCTTTAGCAAAGCTAATAGGCGCGCCCATTTCATGAGATATAGCCGTTGCTAGCTCATCCCAGCGCTCTTTATAGCCTTTTAGGATTTTTTCGAGATATCCAATGCGCTCTTCGCGGCTGGTTTTGCTGAATGTTTTAAAGGCTTGTTTGGCTGCAGCTACGGCGCGGTCAACATCGCCAGCACCACCAAAGCTAATTTGCCCCATTGGCTTTTCTGTAGCTGGGTTAATAACATCCACTAGGCGTGGTGTTATCGGGTCAACCCATTCGCCGTTAATGTAAAATTTATGAGCATTTTGCATTGTTCTCTCCATCTTCATTTTTCACTAAGGTTTACTAAAACCCTTGGTTCGTCAACTATGGGCGTTTCCAGTCGGACCCGCATGGAAGAGTTGGGGGATCATTACTGCTCATAGTTGGGTAATCAAAGGGGTGATATGTAGATGGATATTTTTACAGTTACAATTATCGTAAGTATGCTGATTTTTGTGGCCATTGGCAGTTATGCTGGNAAGAGCGTCAAAAAACTGGATGATTATTTTGTNGCTGGCCGCCGTGCACCAACGTTGCTGATCGTGGGCACGCTGGTCGCCAGTGTTTTCTCAACCTCTATGTTTATGGGGGAGGCTGGTTTTACCTATGACGGGCAAATGGGCCCATACATGCTCATTCCTGGGCTTACGGTTCTTGGTTATCTTTATGGCGCCTTGCTTTTTGGCACCTATATTCGGCGCAGTCGCGCACCTACAGTGGCCGATTTTTTTGGCCGTCGTTTTAATAGTCATAAGGTACAAAAAGCCGCGGGTATTACTATCATAATTGGCCTTAGCGGTTATCTGCTGGTGGTGACCCAAGGTGCTGCCATTTTATTGTCTGACCTTACGAATTTAACCTATTATCAAGGTATTTTAGTGGCTGGCCTGAGCTATACGATCTTTACGATATACTCTGGCTCCAAAGGGGTTATTTTAACCGATACCTTAATGTTTCTTTTGTTCACTTTCGCTTCGGTTTTCTTCGTTTGGTATATTGTTGACAACCTTGGCGGGGTTAAAAATATTGTTGAAAGCCTAACCCNGCTTGAGAGCAAACCAGACATCGTTGCTTGGCATGGTACGGTCGGCGANGGAACNGATTGGGCAACACCNTCAGATTATTTNATGTGGCATATCATCGTTGATATTGCTTGGGGCGTTGCTTACGCGATTGGCCCTTGGCAGGCCAGCCGACATTTGATGGCTAAAGACGAACATGTGGTTTTGCGGGCCTCGATTTATACGTTGTTTTTTGTTGCGCTTATTCAGATCATTATTTACGGCGTTGGTGGGGCTATTAACTTGGTAAACCCAGATATTTCACCTTCTGAAACCGTGCTGATATGGGCGGCCCAAAACCGCGTGCCAGAATTTCTGGGCGCTTTATTGTTGGCGGGTATTGTCGCAGCTGCGCTTTCGTCCGCTTCAACCTTTTTATCGCTCATTGGCTTTAGCGTTAGTAATGATATTACCGAGCGTAAAACGCCCTTAACCCTATCGAAGACCCGTAAGTTAATGCTGGTATCTGCCCTTGTTATTTTGACCATATGCTTTTTCTTCCCACCCAATATTTTTTGGCTGACGCTCTTTATTGGAACCGTTTTTGCGTCTTCGTGGGGGCCTGTAGCCTTCATGAGTGTTTGGAGCAAAAATATTACGGCTGATGCAGCTTACTGGGGGATTATTATGGGCTTTGTTTTTAACGTTGTGCCAGCAGCTCTTGTCTACCTTGGTTATTTATCGCTACCTGTCTATTTTGACCCCTTTGTCATTGGGGCTGTCGCAAGCTTGATCACAATTATTACCGTATCAAAGCTTGGCAAGGTCACGCGGGCAGAGGCTCTTTACCGTATGCGCCTTCACCGCACGCCCGACGAAGATTTTAGCGTAAAGAAAACCAAAATTACATTGCTGGCCCCTGCATGTATGATGATCTATGGCTGTAGCATGCCGTTTTTATTGATAAACTATTACGTCATTCCCTATCAAAGGGGGGTGGGGCAGTTGTTAGCGGATGGGTCGCTTGATTGGTCAAAGCCAGAAGCTCTTTTTGCACTGTGTTTTGCAGCGATATATATTCCGCTCAGCCTGATAACCGCAAACGTTATCTGGAAAAGATACAGCCCTAGCGCGAAGATTAAAAACCACGCCATGCGCCGCGCTCGACGGTACCAAAAGGAAAATTCAGAGGCGTGAGCTGTAACTTGATGCAATAAGTATGTGCCATCTAGGGAGCGTATAGATGTGACATGCCNTGAAGAGGAACAATTTGAACTATATTAAGAGATGAGTATAGTGATATATAGACGCAAAAGATGTATACACTCACCTAGAGAGGCTATTGTATTATTACTGGTTACGCACATAGGTTGTTTCAAAGGTTAGATTTCGCCCTGAAAGTTATAGTTTTAGCACTTGTTCTTTTAGTTCTTACATCCTGCCAACAAAATCCGAGCGCTCAGACGAAGGTGTCNGCTGTTAGCGGTGTGTTAGACTTGTCCAATTGGAACTTTGCCAAGGACGGCGTCATTGATTTAAATGGCGAGTGGGAGTTTTATTGGCAACAGCTGTTAACCTCAAAGGACTTTGCTCAAGGCAGTAATTCTGTTTCAAGTGGCTATATTCAAGTACCAAATCCGTGGAACGGTTTTTTGCAAAACGGTGAGCCTTTACAAGGGGATGGCTTTGCAACATATCGGCTGAAAGTACAGCTGAAGGANACCAATCAGGTGTTGGCCTTTAAAATACTTACGCAAAGCGCTGCTTATAATTTAAGTGTTAATGGCGAGGTTGTTCTCTCGTCGGGAACCGTTGGTGTCACTGAGGCATCAATGATACCGAAATACCGGTCCCATGCCGTGAGATACACACCTAAGAGCAATGAGCTTGAAGTTCTGTTGCAGATATCCAATTTCCATCACAGATTTGGTGGTGCGTGGTCTCCTGTTTCCTTAGGTGGCGTAGAGCAAGTTATGCTGGGTAGGGAACGCGTGATCATCTTTAATATGTTTTTGTTTGGCACTATTTTTATCATGGGTGTTTATCACTTGATGCTCTTTTCTCTCAGAAAAAAAGAAAAAATGGCGCTTTTCTTTGGTCTGTTTTGCTTGTGTATGGCTGTGCGAATTCTTGTTACATCCGACATGGTTTTGGCGTCTGTGATCCCCAGCATCAGTTGGGCGTTTATGGTGAGGGCAGATTACACGGCGATAGCGTTGGCCTTGCCGCTATACTGCTACTTTATTAAGGCGCTTTTCCCGGATCATTTTGCGCGTGTGGCGATAAGGGCAAGTCTGGTGATAAGTGTCGGCCTGCTTTTGGTTATTATGTTAACCCCACCCAAAATATACACCTACGTTGTGTTGGTCGAGCAAGTGGTTGTGCTGCTCTATATCGTTTATTTTATTTTTGTNATGATAAAGGCCTCCAGAGATAAAGCCGAGAGTGCTAATATTTTTCTCTTTGGTGCGGCTTTCTTCTTTTTAACAGCTTTGTTTGATATATTAGCTGATGCCTACATTTTTGAAAGCAGCTCACAGTTTTCTACAATACGAGTTGTATCAGTTGGCGTATTGTTTTTTATTGGCTCGCAGGCATACCTCATTTCATCGCGCTTCTCTCAAGCCTTTAAGAAAAGTGAGGCCCTGACGATATCGTATGAAAAAGCTGAGAATGCAAGTCAGGCGAAATCACAATTTCTCGCCAATATGAGCCATGAAATTAGAACGCCCATGAACGGTGTTATTGGCGTCACCGATTTGTTGCTTGATACAGACCTCGATAAAAACCAGAAACAATATGTAAAAACCATCCATTCCTCTGGTGAANCCCTCTTAACCATAATAAATGACATCCTTGATTTCTCCAAAATTGAAGCAGGTATGTTGGAACTTGAGAGCCGTGAATTTACTATTCCTGATCTGTTGGAAGATAATTTGGATTTATTAGCACCAGCAGCGCACGCAAAAGGGCTTGATTTATATTTGCAAGTGTCTCCCAAAGCTTATGGACGGTACGTTGGGGATTCAAATCGGCTGCGACAANTTCTAATGAATCTCATTAGTAATGCTATTAAATTTACGGATTCAGGTTCAGTTTCCATTAGCGTTAAAAGTAAACCAGATGGCATGATTAAGGTTAAGGTGCGGGATACTGGCATCGGCATTAAGAGAGGCCAGAAAAGTAAATTGTTCCAAAGTTTTTCCCAGCTTGATTCAACAATTACCAGACGTTTTGGTGGAACAGGCCTAGGTTTGGCGATTAGCCGTCGTATTGTTGAGGCGATGGGCGGATCAATCGGTGTGACGAGCGTGATAGACAAAGGCAGTACATTCTGGTTTGAACTTCCACTCAAGTATATTGAGCCTGTTTCCGTTCGTGACGAACAGCTAGAGGGTAAACATTGTTTACTTGTTGAAAACGACCCGATTAATCAAAAAATAATCACTCAGTTGCTGAAAAGCATGGGGCTGTCCGTTGATACTGTTGGCACCGGTGAGGAGGTACTTAAGTATCTTAAAGCAGATAATAAGTATGACTTACTTCTGATAGAGGAAGGCCTGCAAGATTACTCGACAGAAGAGTTGATATCAAAAGTGAAGTCTAAGGAATGTGGTTTTGACAAGCCTGTTGTTGTCATCAATGCTACAACAACAACGAGCGGTAAAAGAATTCCAAAGATTAAGGGTGCGAGTAGTTGCATATCGAAGCCTGTGCGCTTTACGCACTTATATGATGCTGTCACCGACGCCCTTAAACTTTCTAATCAAGCCGAGGTTCAAGTCAGTAGTGGCCCTGAAAGCTCAACAGACAGTGAGCTAAGAAAAATTAAGATACTTGTTGCAGAGGACAATCCAATTAATCAAATGATTGTGGGTAAGATCATCGAGAAAACGGGTAATGACGCAGATATAGCAAACAATGGTGAAGAAGCTGTCAGCGCTTATAAAAAGGCCGCTTACGATCTAATTTTCATGGATATGCATATGCCCAAGGTCGACGGGTTGGAAGCAACCATGCGCGTCAGGGCATATGAACAAGAAAAATCAAGAGCCCGCGTTCCTATCGTCGCTTTAACGGCGAATGTTTTATCAGATCACAAAGAAGAGTGTCTGGAAGCGGGAATGGATGATTTCATGACCAAACCAATAAATTCTGAAAAGATGATCGCGTTGATTAAGCAACATCAAAAAAAAGCCACCTCATAAAGAGACGGCTTTTTACGTATAGTGGTTAGGACTATTCTACTTAGTTTTCAAGGCCGTCGTCTTGACCCACATCTTGACCAGAAGCCATAGGTGCTCCGCCTTCGATGGCATGCAGATATACATCTAACAAAGCTTCCATCTCTTGACGAGCTTCCGTGTCCATTTTACGGATTTTTAGAACTTGGCGCATGACNTTAACGTCGAAGCCAACGGCTTTCGCCTCTGCGAACACTTCTTTAATGTCTTCGGCGATGCCTTTTTTCTCTTCTTCAAGGCGTTCAACGCGCTCAATAAAAAGGCGGAGCTGTTCGCCTGCGATACCACCGGCTTGCACCATGTTGGGTCTCCTAAATGTGTGTTTAAACTGCTATTTGACGGCGACTATAGGGGGCTAGTCCGTCAGTTTCAAGCGATGCTTTGCGCCGATCAGTGATTATTTTTTTTCACGCTTTCATTCATACGGTTAAGCTGTTCAGGGCTAGCAGGCGTTTGGTGTTTTTCTTTGTATTCCTCGTATGACATACCGTAGATTTTCATCTGCGCTTCTTGCTTGGTGATAGGGTTGCCAGCTTCGGCGGCGGCATCCATATACCATTTATAAAAACAGTTACGGCAAAAACCGCCATAGCCCATCAGGTCAATGTTTTGTACATCGGTACGGTGCTGTAGGTGGGTCAGTAGGCGTCGGAATACGGCTGCTTCTAAGTTTGTGTCATCGGTCATTATGTGTGTCCCTAGTAATGTTTAATTTCTTTGAGGTCTGATCGCTCTAGGCATTCATCTAAACAGTCGGCGATAAGGGCAGCCCACTGATCTATCATGCCGCGTCCCAACACGAGATCTTGGCGAAGTTCTAGTGTGGTTTGCGGTAGGCCGTGATCAGCGCCGTGTTTTTGCATGGTGTGATACAGCGTATGACCTGAGTAGGGTTCATTGTCGCCTACTTTTAGGTCAGTTTCACGCTCTATAAGGCCGATCATCGCTTGCGCGAGCCTAGGGTCATCCTTCCATAAAAAACCAGCTCCCCATGGGCGCTCTTCATTGTCCATAACCGACGTATAGCTATGCATGCCCACAATAAGCGGCACCAGACCTTCGCTTAAATGCGCCTGAACCAGCTTGTCTGCGGCTTCATGGAAGGGGTCATAATATGCTGCCTTACGTGCCGCAACGGCCTGGCTGGTCAGGTCATTGTTTGCGGGGATAGAAATGCCATCTGATGCTTTTGGTATGAGGGTAGGGCTATCGTCTTCGCGGTTACAATCAATCACCAAACGTGAGACTGGTGCCAGCACGCCGGGGATATCCATCAGGTCACACATCTTGCGGGTGATATCCGCCATGCCAATATCCCACGCGATATGATCGGTTAAATCATCGTCGGTGAGACCTAAGTTAAAAAATCCCTCTGGTACATGATTGCTCGCATGGTCACATAGTAAAATTATACCACCGCGACCGCTGGGGTTAATTATCTCTGGTTCAAGACGTCCTAGGGTCATAAATCTTGTCTTTTCAATATATTATATGTTCATTATATGCGTTCAGTGCTGGATGCGCACCTTGCAGTATGGTATGTGAACAGCATAGAGAGCATCCGTCAATCACATTGATTAAAGTTATCGGGGATGTCGAGAGGTATTATGAGACGCGAACGTAAAACAAAGATTATTGCAACATTAGGGCCAGCTAGTGGCTCCCATGAAATGATCAAAAAGCTCTATGACGCTGGGGTGGATGTTTTCCGTCTTAATATGAGCCATGGTGACCACGATAATAAGATTGAGCTGATCAATATGATCCGTCACGTTGAAGCAGAAGTGAACCACCCAATTGCGGTGATGTTTGATCTGCAAGGCCCGAAGATTAGGATTGCCACCTTTAAGACGGACCGTGTTATTTTGCATTCTGGCGACACGTTCACGCTGGACCTTGACCTTACTCCCGGTGATAAAACCCGCGTGGGCTTGCCGCACAAGGAGATATTTGAAGGCCTTAAGATTGGCACTGATATTTTACTGAACGATGGTTTGGTGCGCTTGGTCGTCGAAGAGCTAACAGACACCAGTGCCAAATGCCGTGTTGAGGCGGGCGGTGTGCTATCGGCGCGTAAGGGCGTGAATGTGCCTAGCGTCATTGTACCGATGTCGTCGATGACCGAAAAAGACCATAAAGATTTAACCTTTGCGCTCAACCATGGTGCCGATTGGATCGCGCTAAGTTTTGTACAGCGCGGTGAAGACGTAGCAGCCGTGCGCAAGATTGTTGGGCGCCGTGCAGCGATCCTCGCAAAAATTGAAAAGCCAGCGGCTGTGCAGCATCTAGACGAAATTATAGAGCTTGCTGACGGTGTGATGGTAGCGCGCGGTGATTTGGGCGTTGAAGAGCCGCTTGAAAATGTACCAGGCATCCAAAAAATGGCCATTGAACATGCGCGGCGTGCGGGCAAGCCTGTTGTTGTGGCAACTCAGATGTTGGAATCTATGGTCACCGCACCAACACCCACACGCGCGGAAGTGTCAGATGTTGCTACAGCTGTGCATGACGGCGCCGACGCGGTGATGTTATCGGCGGAGAGCGCCATGGGTGATTTCCCAGTGGAAGCCGTGAGTGTGATGAACCGCGTTGCATGCCGTGTGGAGCGTGAGCCAACCTACGCCAGTAATATTGAGCGTGGGGCTTTGCAGCCAAACGCTACTACCGAAGACGCTATTTCAGCGGCTGCGCGACAAGCCGCAGGTACGCTCAATGCTAAAGCCATCGTAACCTTCACTACATCAGGAGCTACAGCGCTTAGAGCTGCTCGTGAGCGACCAACATCGCCTATCTTGGTGATGACGCCCAACCGTGCAATTGCGCGGCGTCTGAGCCTGGCTTGGGGCTTGCACACAGTAATAACCAAAGATGTGGATAGCTTCGAAGAAATGCTGGCTAAATCAAAACGTATGGCAGTGCGTCACGGCTTTGGCGCCGAGGGTGATCGTATCGTGATCACTGCGGGTGTGCCATTTGGTACGCCTGGAGCGACCAACGTGATGCATATAGCGTGGATTAGCGCTGGTGATCAGGAATAGCCCTTACAGCAAGCCTAGGCGTATTAGATCAGCCCTCAGAGTGGCAGCATCTTCAAAAAGGTGGGTTTTAAAGCCCGCCTTTTTTGCGGCGTGAGTGTTCTCGTCGCGGTCATCAATAAATAGCGTCGCTGCGGGATCAACGTTAAAGCGTTTCATTGCCAGTTCAAAGATGGCTGGATCGGGTTTTACGATGCCTTCTTCGCCCGATACGATGATGTCNCGCATGGGCTTAAGCGGGGCAAAGTTTTCAGCGAAGGTGCCAAACTTTTCAGCNGAGAAATTAGATAGGCCGTAGAGCGGAATGTTTGCTCCGTCTAGATCGCCAATCAACGCTTCCATACCTTCAATGGGATCACCGAGCGTTTCAAACCAACGTTCGTCGTAGAACTTAATCAGATCAGCGTGCTCTGGGTGCTTACTCGCTAGATATTTGATACCCTCAGCCATAGGCAGACCGCGGTCATGCTCGGTATGCCAAATCAGTGTTACTATGTTTTCAAGAAAATAGTTGAGTTCGTCTTCGTCTCGGATCAGCTTTTCATACAAGTAACGTGGGTCCCAATCGATAAGGACCTTTCCGATATCAAAGATGATGGATGTAACCTCGCGAGACATGAGGGCCGCTCCTTAAATAGAGAAACCGCGCAGCCCTATATGGTATGCGCGGTTCCAATAAAATCGTTGAGACGAGCTTTTAGCCTTGGCGGGCTTTGAAGCGACGTTGTGTTTTATTGATCACATAAACGCGACCTTTGCGGCGAATTACGCGGCAATCACGGTGGCGGTTTTTAAGCGATTTCAAGCTGTTCTTTACTTTCATCGTTCGTCTCTCTCTATATTCAAAATTATTTCTGGTAGCCTCGTTTGGCCTCCAAGGTCATTTTGGTTATCCAAAACACCCGAATCTGTATCGGCGCGGACATTACTGCCCGTCTGGAGCGCTGTCAATAGACGCTTCGGTTAAATTTAGCAAGCTAAAAACTTACAAAGGAAAGAGGCGGCCATTCCGCGTACGGGGGTCGCCTCTCATGCCACCACTAGTAAGGGGTGATCCTAGACTTACACCGCAGTGCAAGAGACATGACTATAGCCTAAAAAAGGATAAAAGTCACTGCCTGAATAGGCAATTTTAAAATGGCTGATTGACCTTTAAACAGCAGCAGGTTAGAGCTTTTTGAGTATAAGAAATTAGCGGAAAGGCGCGGAAATGCTTATTACCAGCAACTTTGATAGTGGCAACATCACAGCAGTTAAAGCGGATGACCCCAGCGATATTCAGCTAACCATTGACGCGGACAGTGGCTCTGAATTTTTGCAGTGGTTCCATTTTCGTCTCAGTGGTGTAGCGGGTGAAGCGCTGACGTGCAAGGTGCTCAACGCTGGTGATGCAGCTTACACAGAGGGCTTTGACGGATACAGCGTTTGTGCGTCCTATGACCGCGAAAACTGGTTTCGTATCGAGACATCTAACGAAGACGGTGTGCTGAGCTGGTCTTTGGATGCGGAGTTTGATTCGGTTTATTTTGCCTATTTTGCGCCTTTTTCTATGGAGCGCCACCTTGACCTGATCGCTGATGTTAGCTTGGACGAGCGTGTGAGTGCGACCGTGCTTGGCCATACGCTGGACGGGCAGGCCATGGACCTTGTCACTATAGGTCACGGCCCTAAAAAAGTATGGCTGATAGCACGGCAGCACCCCGGCGAGACCATGGCAGAATTTTGGATGGAAGGCGCGCTAGAGCGCTTGCTGGACCACGACGACCCTACATCGAAAGCGCTGCTGGAAAAGGCGACCTTTTATATTGTGCCCAATATGAACCCTGATGGCTCGCGGCGCGGTCACTTGCGCTGTAATGCAGTGGGCGCGAACTTAAACCGTGAGTGGGCAGAACCAACCATGGAGCGCTCACCAGAGGTTTATCTGGTGCGAGAGAAAATGCACAGCGTCGGTGTCGATTTCCATTTGGATGTTCACGGTGATGAGGCGCTGCCCTATAACTTTATTGCGGGCTATGAGGCTATCCCATCCCTCACCGACGAACATCTAGCAAAACAACACCGTTATACGAGCATTTTGGACCGTATTAGCCCTGACTTTCAAACCGTTGAGGGATATGACATCGACCCACCGAAAAGCTCTGACCTGAAAAAATGCACCGAGTATGTGGCAGAGAGCTTTGGTGCGCTCGCCATGACGCTGGAGATGCCATTTAAAGACAATGCAAACGCGCCTGACGCGCTGTTTGGATGGTCACCCGAGCGTTGCCGTCATTTGGGCCGCGACTGCCTCGCAGCATTGCATGAAATGATCGATGAGATATAAAACATCGTCATTCGCCGACTTGATCGGCGAACCCACTTCAAAGGGTGACAGAACCTTGAGCGTGAGGGGCCGCTATTAAACCGATAGGCATATATGCGTTGAAGAGTGGATAGGCCGATCAAGTCGGCCTATGACGAAAAATTAATGTGGTAAGGACAGGAATAAAATAGTGCACGACCTAAACTATACCTTCACCGAAGACCTGTGGATGTACCCTGGTCCTGCAGCGTGGTATTTTATCACGCTGCCTAAAGACATCGCCGACGAAATCAAGTTTTTCACTAGCGATGTTAAGCGCGGTTGGGGCTCTGTCAGAGTGCGAGTGACGGTGGGGGACACCATATGGAAAACATCGATCTTCCCCGCCAAAGAAAGCGGGTCTTATGTGCTACCCGTTAAAAAAGACGTGCGCAAAAAAGAAGGCCTGTCGGCAGGGGAGCCTGTGACTTTGTCTCTTAAGGTATTGTTTTAGATAAGTATTTAGCGACTTTGTCGTGAATTTGTTCATAAACCGTATGGAAAACTGCGGCAATAGCTTCGTCGGATCCGTCAGCCGCTGCGGGGTCAATAAAAGGCCAGTGTAATCTCACAGGTGGCGTGCCGCCTTGGCTGGGCCAAATGGGGCAAGTCTCGTTTGCGGCGTTATCACACACCGTAATGACTAAATCCATTTTAGGTGCGGTATCTGTTGCAAACTCGTCCCAGCTTTTGCTGCGATAACCGCTGACGTCATAGCCCTTGCTACTAAGCAAGCTAATTGCAAATGGATTGGGGATGCCGGTGGGTTTGCTACCCGCGCTAAAAGCATTAATTTCGCCATTGCCGAGACGGTTAAAAATAGCTTCCGCCAAGATAGAGCGGGCGCTATTGCCCGTGCAAAGTATTAAAACATTCATGGAGTATCATCCTATCCGTAAAACACGTTTAGATGATTAAAATATCTGAGCGTTAAGTCAATAGCCCACGAGCNGTCATCGCCGATACCGTGGAAGCCTACATGGCCACCGCGCTCCGTGAGCAANGTGGCTGATTTAGGATTGTCGGGCCAATTTGCCTCGGTGTAGTCGCTGGCNGGNATCCATGGATCATCGGCTGAGTGCATTACAAGTATGGGCTTGGCGATTTTGCTGAGTAGAGGTCGCGCAGATGCTTTTTCGTAGTAATCTTCAGCACCGTCGAAGCCAAAGGCAGGCGCAATCACTTTATCATCTAGGTCACGAATGTTTTTTAAATCGTCAACCACCTCAGAGAAATCATTTTCAAGGTCTGCTTTAAGCTTGTTTGTTAAATAATGCATGTAAGGGATGTTGCGCTTTTTCTCTAACATTTTCATACAAGANGATAGGCCCAGCGGAGCGGAAACGCTAACAGCACCAGCAACAGCGGCTGGTNCATCGCCTTCACCCAGAGTGCGTAAAATTAAATGACCACCAAGCGAGAAACCCAGTAAAAATATTGGTAGATGCGCAACAGGCTCAGGCAGGTTGTTAAGCACTGCACGTAGATCTTCGGACAGGCCCGCATGATAGGGGGCTGTGCTAGTGGCAGCGGATGGTCCTGCTCCGCGTAAGTTCCAGCGCAGCGTTGCGAAACCATCAGGCACAAGTGCCGCCGCATATTCACGCATATAGGTGCTATGTTCACCGCCGCCAAGACCTGGGCACATCACCACAACCGCGCGGGCATTTTTACGCAGCGGCATGTTGAGAACCGCGCTGAGTTCACCTGCTGGGCAGGGGATAAGGTGGCGCGTTCTGTGGCCAGAAACGGGGTTGAGGCTAGAGGCTGTAAGGTTATTTTTCATGGTTTGCAGATCGGGTCCGAACCACGGAAAACGCTGCGTAAACGGACGCACTTGTAGTGCGTCTGCTAGCGTTTTTGATCCATATATTCGCACATTTGTCATGTCTGCTCCTTAAAGGCTAGACTGCTGTTTTACCAAACATTTCGCAAGAAAAATGAGACTTACCGTGCTTTATTTGCGTTAAAATTCACTCAATAAGTGGTTCATATAGCTAATCGTGAGGTCGAGCGCCCAACTGCGGGTGTCGCCAACGCCGTGAAAGCCCATATGCCCGCCTGATTTTGTTAAGATGGTGGCGGACAGGGGATGTTCAGGCCAAACAGCGTTTTCATAGGTTTCTGGATTGATCCATGGGTCATCGGCCGCGTTAATCACCAGCACAGGTGTATTGATTTTGTTGGTGCGATTGACCACTGAAACTTGTTTGTAATAATCCTCTGCGTCCTTAAAGCCAAAAGCGGGAGCGACGATGGTTTCATCAATGAAGCGTGTTGATTTAATTTTGCGCGCGGCTGGGCCAAAGGCGGGTTCAAGGTCGCGGCGCAGGTGCCACAGCAAATACTGCATATAAGGGATGTTGCGACGGCTCTCCATCATCGCCATGGTCGACGATAGGCACAGCGGGGCGGAAATACTAACACCGCCGATTACTTCGCTTGGCACATGATCTTCCGCNAGGCAGGCCAGAAGCTTATGCCCCCCAAGTGAATAGCCATAAAGGATGACGGGCAGGTCTTTAACGCTAGCGGGCATATTGCTAATCGCGGCAAAAATATCCTCGTATAGCCCAGCGTGAAAAGGGGCTTGGCTAGTTTCCACTGATACACCAGAGCCACGGTAATTCAGCCGAAGCGCTGCGAAGCCTTCTTCAACGAAAATATTTGCGTGATCTAACATGGACAGCGTGTCTTCGACGCCGCCCATACCCGGTAGCATCAAAACAAGCGCTTTGGGTTTGGTGGCTTCGGGTACATTCATGGCTCCGCTGATAGCACCAGCTTCGCAAGGGAAGCTGTGGCGAGAAAAAACGCCAGAAACTTTGGGTAGGCCCCAGGTGGTCAGGGTGCTTTTGATAGTTTGAAGGTCAGCGCCGTACCACGGAAAGCGCGGCTTGAAAGGCTTATAGCCAATTGCGGTTAACATCTCACTTGAGCCATAAATTGGCATAAAGCACCTCTCCTACATGAGTGTAGTGTTGGTTTTTTACGAGTACAGTCAAGAGGTTTTACCTACAGCTAAAAAAAATGTAAAAAAACAGGGGGCCGAAGCCCCCTGAGTGCGTATTCATCAAGGCCCGTCACCTTGAGGAACTAATAGTTATTCATAGCGCAGTGCTTTGATAGGGTTGGTCTTCGCAACAGTTACTGCGTTGGAGGCAACGGTGCCCCACGCGATAGCTAACGCGATAACACCCGCTAACAAACAAAAGACGAAAATGAAGGTGCTGTCTAAGCGGTAAACAAAACCTTCTAGCCAGCCGTTCATGAAGTAATAGGCAATCGGCCACGCGATAATGTTGGCAAGGGCCACAGGTTTGCTAAACTGCCAAAGCAAGAGCTTGACGATATCAAATACGCCCGCACCCATAACTTTTCTGATGCCAATTTCTTTTGTGCGTTGTTTGGCGGTGAAACTCGCCAGACCAAAAAGGCCTAAACACGCCACGAAAATAGCAAGCAGCGAGAAAACTAAGGTGAGTTGGGCTTGAACCTCTTCCTCGCGGTATTGCTCAGCCAATTGCTCATCTAGAAAGGCATAGTTATAGGGTACGTCTGTGACCATAGTGTCCCAAATTTTTTCAACAGCTTGAGCGGCTGCTTCTGGGTCACCCGTGAAGCGAACAATAAGGTCACTTGTGCTATCTTCATCAAGATACATTTCGGGTCTGACCGTTGATTTTAAACTATGAAAATGCAAATCGCCCACCACGCCGACAATGGTCAGCATGACAAAAATTGGGTTGGTATCTGTTCCGCCAATGCCAATACGAAATTGCTCGCCGATAGCCGCTTCAGGGCTGGCGTAGCCAAATTTTCTGGTGGCGGTTAGATTAATAATAACATTAGAGTCGGCGACATCACCGGGTTGCATGTTACCAGCGCTCGGCAATTTGTCAGCAGTGCGACCTTCTTGATAAAAGCGTCCCGCTAAAAGTGGTACCTCATAGGTTTTAAAGAAGTCAGTGTCTATGCCAACACTACCAACCAGCAGGTTATCTTCGGCTCTATCAGGAAAGGTAACACCGCGATTGTTTTCATTGCCGTTGGCAGGAGATTCTGAGGCATATGTGGCGGCTGTTACCATCGGCAAGCTTAAAACCTGTTGTTTGAAGGCTTCGGTGTTAGTTCCTTCTGCGGTACGGCCAATGCTGTTTACGATCAACACGTTATCTTTGTTGTAGCCTGGGTCCATGGCCATAGTGAACTGCAATTGACCGTATATCACTGCTGTAGAAACTAAAAGCGCAATGGAGACAGCAAATTGGAACACCACTAAAGCTGAGCGTAAATTGTTTGATCCTTTTGATTCTGCTGACTTGTTAGCCTTGAGAACAGCGGACGGCCTGAAAGACGAGATGATAAGGGCAGGGTAGACACCGCCTGCTACACCAACGACGAGGGTTAGAGCCAGAAGGCTTAAAATATTAGTTTGATCCATGTAATTCAGGCTTAGTTCACGGCCGAGCGCCTCACCGTAAAAGGGTAAGGCAATCTCAACAAGTGCAAGTCCTAGAATAAGGCTTAAAATGGTGAGGAAAAGCGATTCACCTAAAAACTGAAAGATAAGCTGTTTACGTTTGGCCCCCATAACCTTACGAATAGCAACCTCGCGGGCACGCTCGCTGGCGCGGGCCGTGCTTAAAATCATAAAGTTTATGCTAGCAATGATCAGCACTAAAAGTGCGATACCTACAAACGACATGACCATGGTGTATGTACCAACGGTTTTTACGTCGCCGTTACCAACAGCATGTAACTTAATGTCTGGCACAGCGATGGCATTGAANGTTAAAAAATCTGTTACTTTTTGATCTGGAGGTCCACCTGAGTCAGGGACCTTTGTGTTCGCCATATTATCAAGTCGTGATCTTACGGCTTCGATGTTTGTACCCTCAGCTAGCTTGAAATAAGTCATGCCACTAGCGGAAAACCAATAGCTGAACAGCCATGGACTATTTTCGACAAAATCTTCCTCAACGATGGGTATCATCATAGTGATGTCTAAATGAGTGTTGTGGGGTAGGTCTTGCATGACTGCCCCGACTTTATAGTCATGTGTGACGCCGAGATATGTAATGGTAATGGTTTTGCCGATTGGGTTTTCTTCACCAAAATACTTGGCTGCCATGGTTTCATTGACAACGATAGACCGTGGATCAGCTAGAGCTGCGCGACCATCACCTTCAACAAAGGAGAAATTAAATATATCCAAAATTTCAGAATCAACATAGGTCACCCTGTCATCGTAATTTTTGTTGCCAATTTTAAGGGTCGTGCCGCGACTGTTAACACGAGAAGTGGCTGTTAGCTCGTCACCGTAATACTCNAGCAGAGCCGCTTTAGCAGGGCCTGCGGAGGTGGTAAGAACCAGTGGATCTCGGTTCTTCATTTGAAAGGTCATTTGAAAGCGATAAAGCTGGTCTTTGTCGGCCCACTGGCTGTCGAAGCTGGTTTCATCGCGGACAAACAGCATGATGAGTAAGCAACTAGCAAGGCCAATAGCCAAGCCAAATATATTAATGACACTAAAAAGCTTATGCTTTGTAAGGTTGCGCCAGCTGGTTTGAAAATAATTGCTTAATAACATGATATATCCCGTTCTTTTGGTTTGGGTGAGGTCACCTTTTTAGGCATCCTCACCCATTATGATTATTCGTGGCGCAGCGCCTTGATCGGGTTTTGTCGTGAAACCTTGATCGCGTGTGCCGCCACTGTGGCCCAAGAAATTAAGATCGCGACAATGCCCGCTCCAATTACGATGAGGTATGGTGGGCTAATACGCTCGGCAAAGAAGTTTAGATAAACTTGCGCTAGCAGAAATGCCAAAATAAGGGCTGGCACAGCCGCGATTAGAACAGGTTTACTAAATTTAAAGACCAGCATTTTGGCGATTTGCGGCGAGGTTGCCCCCAACACTTTTCTGATGCCAATTTCTCTGGTGCGCTGTTCCGCCATAAAGGCTGCAAGGCCAAACAAACCAAACAAAGCAAGGATGAGGGCGATCATTGCAAACAGTGCAAGTACTGCATTGATACCCTCAAACATTGAGTAGATCATTTGGAAGGTCTCGTTCAAATACTGACCTTCAAACGGGAACTCAGGGATAACTGATTTCCATATGTCTTCGATGTCACGTACCGTACCTGTGGNGTCACTGCCATTTAGACGAACAGACAAAGCGCTATATTGATTTTCCCATGTAAAGAAAACCCATGGTTTGATACTGTTGTGAAGGCCCAAAATATTTTGATCTGGGACGATGCCAACAATATGATAAATTGTTTGATCTTCTTCCTCATCAACATCTACAAAAACCTGGCCCAGTGCTGCTTCATTACTTGCAAAGCCTAATTTTTGAGCAGCCAGTTCATTGATAATGACGTTTACCTCGTTCACGTCTTCGATGTAGGCATCCATGGCGATATCTTTGTTGAGCCATCTGCCTGCAACAAGCGGAATGTCATAGGTTTTGAAGAAATCAGCATCCATACGCATGATGTTCATAAAGAACCCACGCTCTTTACTAGCGGGTAGGGTACTAGTGGTCATTGAGCTATTATTTTGCTGGAATGGCACCTGCGATGAATAACTAGCTGATGTGACGCCTGGAAGTGCTAAAATTTCATTTTTTAGCGCATCGTGGCGTTTTTCAATGCTCTCTTCATTCACACGGTCTAGTGCAAAAATATGGTCCTTCGGATAAATATAACTACTTTCCTCAGCCTTTTTATTTTGCATGTGCATTACGGCAACCATGGCAATGAGAAGTACTGAAAACAGGAACTGAGTACCGATCATTAAGCTTCTAAACAGATTACCTTTCGAGCCTTTGTTGAGGCTATCGCGCAGTGCATCGATGGGCTGTGTTTTGGTAATAAGATAAGCAGGATAAGCCCCAGCGATTATGCCCACAGCAAGAGTGGAGCCTAGAAGCCACGGCATGATTTGAAGATATTCAATGGTGACAAGCTTACCTGATGCTGTGTTGAATAAGGGTAGGGCGATCTCGATGAGAGTGACCGCCAGTGCCATAGCGATGGTCGCAATGGTGGTGCTTTCAACCAAAAACTGAGCAAGCAGTGCTTTTCGACCGGCACCCATGGTTTTACG
>JGI24723J26617_10001791_pt1 | contig 18308 bp, 17 predicted proteins | sample Cruoilmetagenom6_FD_26617 | JGI IMG/M metagenome (IMG submission 26617)
GCTCTGGTGGGGGCCGATGCGGTGACGGTGCTGCCTTATGACCCGCACCGGGACCGGGTTTTGGTGATCGAGCAGTTTCGCTTTGGTCCCTACCTGCGCGGTGACACAACCCCGTGGGTTCTGGAACCGGTGGCCGGGCGCATTGATCCGGGCGAAACCCCGGAAGATGCGGCGCATCGCGAGTTGGACGAAGAAGCCGGCCTGAGCGTGCGCAAACTGCTGCCCGTGGCCAGTTTCTATCCATCACCCGGTGCCTGGACCGAATATCTTTACAGCTATGTCGGGCTGGCCGACCTGCCCGATGAGGCCGCCGGTCTGGGAGGGGTGGAAAGCGAAGCCGAAGACATCAAAAGCCACGTTCTTTCGTTTCAGGCGGCACTTGGTCTGTTATCCAGCGGCGAGGCCGATACCGGGCCGCTTGTTCTGACTTTGATGTGGTTGCGCGAACACCGTCACGCATTGCGCCGCGACGCTTGAGTTCCCAAAGGGTGCGGCCTACAAAGTGTGCAGCACAAGGCCGGGGAGCTACCGAATGCAAGTTAAAAAAGACCTTTCTGACAGTATTGGGAATACACCGCTGATCCGGCTTCATGGCCCCAGCGAGGCGACGGGCTGCGAAATTTTGGGCAAGGCGGAATTTATGAATCCGGGCCAGTCGGTCAAGGATCGGGCGGCCTTGTTCATTATCCGCGACGCCGTTGCATCGGGTGCGCTGAAACCGGGCGGCACAATCGTCGAGGGCACGGCCGGCAACACCGGGATCGGGCTGGCACTGGTGGGGGCTTCGCTGGGGTTTCGCACGGTGATCGTGATCCCCGAGACGCAAAGTCAGGAAAAGAAAGATATGCTGCAACTGGCTGGCGCCGAGCTGGTTCAGGTGCCCGCAGTTCCTTACAAAAACCCCAACAACTATGTGCGTTATTCTGACCGGTTGGCGCAGCGGCTGGCAGCTAGCGAACCAAACGGTGCGGTCTGGGCCAATCAGTTTGACAATACCGCCAACCGGCAGGCCCACACCGAGGGCACCGGGCCGGAAATCTGGGCGCAAACCGATGGCAATGTTGATGGCTTTGTGTGTGCGGTCGGCTCTGGCGGCACGCTGGCCGGTGTGGCCGATGCCCTACAACCCAAAGGGGTCAAAATCGCTATCGCCGACCCGATGGGATCGGCACTTTACGGCTATTATAAAAATGGCGAATTCAAAGCCGAGGGTAGTTCGATCACCGAGGGTATCGGGCAGGGGCGGATCACGGCCAATCTGGAAGGATTTACGCCCGATCTGGCCTATCAGGTACCCGACGAAGAAGCTTTGCCGATCGTGTTTGATCTGTTGGCGGATGAGGGTCTTTGTCTTGGCGGATCGTCAGGCATTAACGTTGCTGGTGCCATGCGCATGGCCCGTGATCTGGGCCCCGGACATACGATTGTAACGGTGCTTTGCGATTTTGGCACGCGCTACCAGTCAAAACTGTTTAACCCGCAGTTCCTGGCCGACAAAGGCCTGCCTGCGCCCGGNTGGCTGGTCGATGCATCGCGCATTTTGCCCACGGTATTTGAGGGATGATCCGTCTACTGGGATCTTTGCTTTTGGCGCTTGGTCTGGTGTTCGGATCCGGGGGCGGAATTGGCGTTGATGCGGGCGGCGCATGGGCGCAAACCACACCTGCAGCGATTGATTTTGCAGCTTGGAGCAAAGTTGCCGAACGGGCCGAAACGGCGCTGGAAGATCAGCGGGCATCCAACACCGCACTAGAAGATTTGCGGGCAGAACTGGTAAGCTGGCGGTTGCAGTTTCAGGCCGCACAAACGGCCAACAATGCGCGGATAACGACGCTGCAACAGCAGATTGATGTCCTTGGCCCGATCCCCGCCGAGGGCGAAGACGAGCCGGTGGAAATTGTTGAACGTCGGGCGGCATTGAATTTGCAACTGGCCGCCCTAAAGACCCCACAGCTGAGCGCCGAAGAAGCCTATCGGCGGGCCGACGGTCTGATCCGTGAAACCGACGTGATTATTCGCGAACGCCAAACCGCCAGCCTGCTTGAACTTGGGCCATCCCCGCTTAATCCAACGCTATGGCCACGGGCGCTGCGTAGTCTGTCCAGCACCACCAGTCAGGCCGTCACCGAGGTNAAAACCGCATGGCTGTCTGAGGCCCAGAAAGAACTGGTGCGCGAACGCCTGCTGCTGACACTTATCTACCTTGTTGTAGCCGTGGTGCTGATTTTGCGCGGGCGACGCTGGAGCCAGCGCCTTGGCGCATTGATGATGCAATGGTCCCGGGTCATCCCTGACAATCTGGTGTCATTTGTGGTTTCGATCGGTCAGATTTTGCTGCCCTATATCGGCATTCTCGCGCTTGCCGAGGCGGTGTTTTCCCCCGGTCTGCTGGGGTTTCGGGGCCAGATCATCGCGTCCGAGGTGCCGACGATCGGGCTTGCAATCCTGGTCGCTCTTTGGTTGGGGACACGTTTGTTTCAACCGGTTCAGGGCGAGAGTGGGGGGCAGGAAATATCGGCTGGATTGGCAGCGCTTGGCCGTCGTCTTAGCGGCTGGTTGGGGGCCGTTTGGGGCGCCAATGACCTTTTGATCCGACTGGGGAATTACGAAGATTACACCGCCGCAACCAGTGCAGTGCTGCATTTCCCATTGATCCTGCTGGGGGGTGTGCTGCTGTTTCGGATGTCAACGGTCTTGCGCGCCGCGTCCAAAGCCGAGGTGACCGAGGGCGCGGGCGATCTGCGGTTCCGTACGCGCATGGCCAAACTGTTGGCGAATACCTTGATGGTCATCGCCGTTGCCGGGCCTGTGATAGCCGCTATCGGATACCTTAGTGGCGCATTGGCGCTGGTGTTCCCGGCGATGGAAACGATCGCCTTGCTGGCGCTTGTCATGGTGTTGTCAGGCGTGATGCGGGATGCCTATGGTTTTGCCAGCGGGCGCGATGAACAAGCCACCCGCGACGCCCTGATGCCGGTTCTGTTAAGTTTGCTTTTGACGTTGGCGGCCCTTCCGGTTGTGGCCTTGATCTGGGGCGCGCGCCTGTCTGATCTGACCGAACTTTGGACACGGTTCCGCAGCGGTTTCCAGATCGGGGACTCGCGCATTTCGCCAACCGATTTTCTGACGTTCGCAATTGTATTCGCGGTTGGATATTTGTTGACGCGGTTGTTTCAGGCGGCGTTGAAAAGTTCGGTCTTGCCGAAAACCCAAATTGATCCGGGCGGTCAGAACGCGATTGTTTCGGGCCTTGGATATGTTGGTATTTTCCTCGCTGCCCTTATCGGCATTTCGACCGCTGGCATAGATTTGTCATCGCTGGCTATTGTGGCTGGTGCGNTGTCGGTGGGCATCGGTTTTGGCTTGCAGAATATCGTGTCCAACTTCGTATCCGGAATTATTCTGTTGATCGAACGCCCNGTCGCAGAGGGCGACTGGATCGAGGTGGGCGGTAACATGGGGTATGTGCGCGACATCTCTGTTCGCTCGACCCGGATTGAAACATTTGACCGCACCGATGTGATCATNCCAAACTCTGATTTGGTATCGGGCACAGTCACCAATTACACACGCGGAAATCTGATCGGGCGGGCAATTTTGCCAATTGGGGTGGCCTATGGCAGCGACACCCATCAGGTCGAGGCGATCCTGAAAGAAATTGCCACTGCCCATCCCATGGTGTCGCTGAACCCGCCGCCATCGGTGCATTTCAGGGGGTTCGGTGCGGACAGTCTGGATTTTGAAATTCGCGCGATTTTGCGGGATGTAAATTACGGATTGTCAGTGAAAACTGCATTGAACCATGAAATTGCCAAACGGTTCGCCGAAGAGGGAATTGAAATCCCCTTTGCGCAACGCGATGTCTGGCTGCGAAACCCGGAAGTTTTGCAACCGCAACCGACGGCGCGCAGGAAAGCGCCCAAAAAGCCCACCTAATCCAAAGCCGGGTTGGCCGGATAGTTTGCAGAGCTGCCGCAACACCCCTTGTCAGGCATGATCGCAACGGATTTGTGAAATTCGCTTGCAGGCCCACTACCGGACGGGCTAAGACGCGCGGCGTGGACAGGTGGCCGAGTGGTCGAAGGCGCACGCTTGGAAAGCGTGTAGGCGGGTGACCGTCTCCAGGGTTCGAATCCCTGTCTGTCCGCCACCCACCTAAGTATTTGATATTAAACAATAATACAGCGTAATTCCTGCCCGAATTTCCGCGACTTAGGCGGCTGTCGCGCTGACTAAAACGACACTCAGAGACGTATTTGCCGCGATGTTTGGGATGGGTCTCTGTTGCCAGCAACATGGGGTACGGTTTTGGCGAATTTTTCCCTGCTGGCAGGGAAATAGCAGGGAAGATGTCCGAATAACATCATTTTTCGCGCGAGTTTGCGTTGGAAACCCCATCCGTATCAATGCTTTAGGTGGATTTTCCCTGGTCAACCCAGCAGGGAAAAAGCAGGGAAAGACGCGCGCGTCAGTCGAAGCCGTAAAGCCGCTCCTGATGTTTCCAGTCCAGAGGAACGGGTCGGGTGAGGATGCGCTGCAAAGTGAGGTCGGTGGGCTGTTGTCCGTTGCAGATTGCACGCTGGATTTTTGGGGACAAAAATGCGAGCTGAGCACGGGTTCGGATGTGCACATTGTGATGGACCGCCTCCCTGGCAATATCTGCGAGAGGCACACCGGCAGACAAGGACTTGGTCCAACGATGCGCAGCGTCCAGCGTGCGCAAAAGAACAGCATCGGAAGATGATGCACGATCCCCGACAATCAACTTTGCTTCGACACCGCGCCGGCGGAGGCGAACCTGTGCAGTAAGATGATGAAGGTCCGATGCGAGATTGTCTGGCGGGACGCCGAGACGGCTCGCAAGCACATCCCGGTCCAGGGCAAGTGTGAGCGATTTTGGTTCGAGGGTACCCGAGGTGAGCAGATCGGACAGGAGCGCGGTATCTCCTTTGCGCATGGATCTCGCAAGCGTTCGCGCTGCGACCACGACATCGGGATTCCCGCGAAGATCGGGTGTGGCAAGTATGTGGTGCCGGGATGTCGCTGTGTCCAGATGGTCCGCGATGGCCTCTACGACGGTCGTCTCTAACTGTTGCGCCGGCAGGCGCCAGCCGGCAGGATCGGGGCCTTTGGCAATCAATCGATGCGAGATGTAGTAGCGATGCCGCCGGCCGGCCTTTGTCGTATGGGTTGGTGTCAGCCAATCCCCGGTCTCGTCGCGGAGTTTGCCGATGAGCGGCGCAGGATCGGCGTCGGTTTTCTGACCCCGCCGCCGCCGCGATGCGTTCTGTAATTTCCCCTGCACCCGGTTCCAGAGGTCTTCGTCGAGGATCGCCTTGTGACGGCCGGGCCAGACCTTGTCCTTGTGGCGGATACGACCGAGATAAACCGGATTGGTCAGGAGTTTGTGGATCTGACCGTTGGAAAAGAGGTTTCCGCCCTGGGCGCGTCCCGAACGAAACAAGTGGCGCTTGGATCGCAGGCCAAGCAACGCTGCCTCTTTTGCCACGGTGGAGAGATTGGCGTGCCGCCTATAAAGCGCAAAAAGCGTGCGCACCGTGTTGGCCTCGGTGGCATTGACCACAAGCTCGCGAACCGTCGGGTCCGGATGAGGGTCGTAGCCAAGGGGAGGCACGCCGCCCATCCACATCCCCAGCTTTTTTGAGGCTGCGATTTTATCGCGGATACGTTCCGCAGTCACTTCGCGTTCGAACTGGGCGAAGGACAACAGGACGTTGAGGGTGAGACGCCCCATGGACGAGGCGGTGTTAAATGCCTGGGTGACTGAGACAAAGGAGCAGCCGGAGGCGTCGAGGCGGTCGACCAGGCGGGCGAAGTCTGACAAGGATCGGGTGAGACGATCGATTTTGTAAACGACGACCATTGCAATCCGGCCGGCATCGATCTCGGCCATGAGCCGCTGCAGGGCCGGGCGGTCCAGCGTGGCACCCGAAACCCCGCCATCGTCAAAGCGATCGCGGGCTGCAAACCAGCCTTCCTGTTTTTGGCTGGCGATATAAGCCGTGCAGGCGTCGTGCTGTGCATCGAGGGAATTGAAGTTTTGTTCAAGGCCTTCTTCGGAAGACTTGCGTGTGTATATGGCACAGCGAATGGCACGCGGCGCGCTCACGGCCGGTGCTCCACGAGCCCAAAGAACCGCGGACCGGACCAGCGTGCACCGGTGATGGCGCGGGCAACGGAGGATAAGGACCGGTAGATCTCGCCATTCCAGCGATAACCGCCCCTGATGACTTCGACACTATGGGTCACCCCATCCCATTCCCGAAGCAACCGCCCGCCGGGCTCAATACCGGGACCAGTCCCTTGCGCTGCCGCTCTGACCTGTCGTTTGAGATCCTTCAGGAAGGTCTTTGGCAGCCCGCCAAACTGGCGGGCCTGCACTTCAAAAGCAAGGAAGCGGCGCAAAAACGGCTGGCTCAGGTTTTTGGGAACCGGCGTGCCGAAGAAGTCGGTCCAGGTGGCGATCAGCGCCGCCCGGTCCATGGCTTGGATAGCATCCACGCTCGGGAGCGTCATGCTTTCTCCGGACTTGCCGTGATCCGGTAAGGTGGGCTGGCGCCATTCGACTTCGCAGGCAGGCGGTCGATCTGATAGCCGGTTTTACGCAAAGTGCTGAGGGCTGCCCTGACCGAATGCGGCTGCCAGCCGGTAGCTTCCTGGAGGGTAGCAAGATCAGCGCCTGATTTGCGCGACAAGAGTCGACAGATCGCGGCTGATTTTGTCTCGGGGTGGGATTTGGTTTGTGCTTTGGACATGTGTTGTTTCCTCGGTTAGTGAGATCGGCACAACGCCGACCTTCACCGAGGCGAGCCCGGAATGCCCGGGCGTTGAGACACTGACGCTCTGTTCGCGTGTGTTGTCCAGTCCTTTTTTACTTGAAATGTCATGCCCCCGAAACGCGTTCGTCAACCAATATCAATAGGTTACCTTGAGCGTACAGTTGACAAGAAAAGAGAACCCGGGTTATCAAGAAGGCCTAGATAGAACCCGGTTACAGGCAGGAGGCCTAAAAACCCGTGGTTTGTCCATCGTGATCCAGGAGGATTGCGACGTGGATGAGCTCGGCGTTTGACTCCAAACCGTAGCCCCCACTGTCGCCTCTTGGCAAACCTGCAGGAGACGACATGAAGAATAAGTCAAGTAATTACGACAATGAAACCGCTGGGAAGCCCGAGGCATCCAAGTGCAACGCGCTTGTCTCGAACAGCCAGCGGAACGATCTTTTCCGTGAGATGAACATTGTGTGGCTGGCAATCAATCTCATCGACGCAGCACCGCGCCGCGTTCGGCGTGCAGCAAAGACGCAGATTGAAAACGTGATTCAGGCAATCCGGTCGTACGGCTTCCGACTCCCGATCCTCGTCAAGCGCATATCACAAAGTGGAACCTACGAAGTCATCGACGGTCACATTCGTCTCGAGGCTGCACGCCAGCTTGATGCGCTCGAGGTGCCCTGCATTGTTGTTGATGACCTGTCCGACGTGGATGTGCGCCGGCTGCGTTTATCTTTGAACAAGCTACAGGAAACCGGGCAATGGGACGACGAAGCACTGCGCCTTGAGATCAACGAGATTATTGAAATCGACGGCGACTTTGAATTCCCAGGGTTTGAACTGGCGGAGATTGAGGCCTTCCATTTAGGCACTGTTGCGTCCGACGGATGGGGATCCGGCGGATGACCTGACAGGGTTTGTAAGTGACGATTTGAACCTGGTTGCACGGGTCGGGGATGTCTGGATTCTTGGCGATCATTGTATTTACTGCGGTTCGGCCCGGGATGGCACTGAAATTGCGGCTCTGCTTGATGGCGAGGTCGCCGATGCCGTCTTCACCGATGCCCCATTCAACCAGCCGATCTCCGGACATGTAAGTACGGTTCGCGACAGGCACCCTGAGTTTGCAGAGGCATCAGGTGAAATGTCGCGCGACGAGTTTGTCGCGTTTCTTACTGGGACGCTGGGAAATGTTTCTGTCTGCCTGAAACCGGGCGGGGTTCTCTATAGTTGTATCGATTGGCAACATATCGGTGAGATGACGGACGCATTTGAGGCCATTGGGCTTAAATTGTTGAACATCTGCATCTGGGTCAAGCACGCGCCGGGCATGGGCGGCCTTTATCGTAGTCAGCATGAAATGGTGCTCGTCGGGCGAAGATCTGGCGCGGGGCATCTGAACAATGTCCAGCTTGGAAAGTTCGGGCGCAATCGGTCGAATGTCTGGACCTATGCCGGGGCGACGGGTGGCAAGGGCGATTCTGATGATGACTTCAATGTGCACCCGACAGTCAAACCCATCCGCCTGGTAATGGACGCATTTCTTGATGTGACGACGCGCGGCGAGCTTGTCATCGATCCTTTCCTTGGGTCCGGCACAACTTTGCTGGCCGCAGAACGCACCGGGCGCCGATGCCTTGGTGTCGAAATTGAACCCCGGTATGTCGACCTTGGAATCCGGCGCTGGCAAGATATGACTGGTGGTTTGGCGGTCCATTCCGAGACCGGCGTGACCTTCGATCAAATGGCTGAGTCCGCTGAGATGTGTGCCAAAGAACTGCCGCCCGCCGTTGAACCCTCCTCTGAAACTTCTGAAGAGGGGGACGACTGATGTCGGACGATGACCACAACCAGAACTACAAAGTGGGCAAGGGCAAGCCTCCCAAACACACACAATGGAAAAAGGGACAGTCGGGAAACCCGTCCGGCAAAAAGAAGAAGGAAGAGACGCTTCAAGATAAATTGATGAACATTCTGAAAGAGGAAGTTGTCCTTAATCAGAATGGCACTCCCGTTGCGATGCGACAGGACAATGCCATGTTGTTGGCTCTGGTGCGCAAAGCGATCAACAAAGGCGACACACCTGCCTTCAGGGCCATCTTTGAAATAGCTGAATCCAAAAGCGCCGAAAGTGCCGCCCCGCACAGCCTGAAGCTATCGACAGCTGACATCGCCGTTCTTCAGACGCATGCCGATTGGGTCGGCGTTGTCGAAGATGCGAATTCACAAAAGGCGGCTGATGCAGATGATGATACGGCAAGCGAGGAGTGTACCGATGATGGCAATTGACGTCCTCTTAGCACTTCTGAGCGACAACCTGACGGCATACGTACAACGGGCGTTCTATGAACTTCGTCCAGGGGTCCAGTTCCATTATGGGCTCTATTTACGTGCGTTGAGTCATCAGCTTGAACGCGTAGAGCGCGGTGAAATAGAGCGGCTTCTGATCCTTCTCCCGCCGCGGCACTTGAAATCTCACTGCGCAAGCGTTTGCTTTCCGGTCTGGGCGCTCGGTCGAGACCCTTCCAGACGCATCATCACCATGAGCTATGGTGCGAGTCTGGCCGAAGAGTTCAGTGTGGCGTCTCGGCGGCTCATGATGACAGATTGGAACCGGGCGGTCTTTCCGGCACTTGTCATTGACCCGAAGAAAGCATCCGCCCAACAATTGCTCACGACTCANAACGGAGGCCGCATTGCGACATCTGTTGGCGGTACATTGACAGGCAAGGGCGGTGACATCCTTATCATAGATGATCCCAGCAAAGCCGAAGACGTAGTTTCTGAGACCCAGCGGGACAAGCTTTGGGAATGGTTTTCGGGCACGGCAATGACACGCCTCGACAATCCAAAGACCGGCGCCATTATTGTTGTTGCGCAGCGGCTGCACGAGGATGATCTTCCCGGTCGATTGATTGCGACGGATCAGTATGAGGTCCTTGAACTTCCTGCCATCGAAGTCAGGGATCGGAAGATCGCTCTGCCAGACGGAGGGACGTGGACACGTCCAAAACGTGACATTCTGCTTCCCGGCCACATGGACAAGGAAGATCTCGAGGCAAAGCGTCGGGAAATGGGGTCCGCGAAGTTTGAGGCCCAGTTCCAGCAAGCGCCGGCTCCCGCGGGGGGCAACATCATCAAACCGGAGTGGTTTGGCATTGTCCCGGCCGTGTTGCGACGCTCTGATTACGAAGCCGTGATTCAGAGCTGGGATCCGGCATTTGTCCCGGGCGAGTCCAATGACTATTCGGTCTGCACCACATGGGGATTGATCGGCAACTATATCGACCTGCTAGACGTGCACCGGGCCCAGTATTTACAGCCAGACCTTCTCCGCGTGGCAGCCAAGTTGCGTGAAAAGTGGAAACCGCACTTGCTGATTGTTGAAGCTGTTGGAGGTGGAAGGGGCATCTATGACCAACTGCACCGGCAAGACCGGATTGGTATCTGGGGCCACAAGCCCAAGCCCGGCAAGGATGAGCGCATGGCCCTGCAGTCGCCGAAGCTCGAAGAGGGTCAAGTTCGGTTGCCTCAGAGCGCGCCTTGGCGGCAGTACTTTCTGGCCGAAGCAGCAGCGTTCCCAAACGGAAAGTACGACGATCAGGTCGACAGTATGTCGCAAGCGTTGCACGCACTGGATGTCCGACGCTATGAACTACGGCATTGTTCAAGATTCAAAGGGTGAATTATCAAAAGCGATCCGCGGGTTCGAATCCGTTCTCCTCTGCAGCGAGTGGTTAGGCGTTTGCATTTGAAGGTGTCGCGCGGCAGCGTGCGAAGGTGATCACCAGAGCAACGAGCATCAGACCAGCGGCAATCGTGAACGCAGCCCCAGGGAAATGCACGAGGTTGGATGTATCGCTGAATTTGCTAAAGATTTGAGTCATCACGAGTGGCGAGAAGATCATTGCAATCGCGCGCGTTGAAGCAAGAACGCCCTGCAACTCGCCCTGACGGCTCTTGCTTGTGGCATTTGACATCAGGCTCTGTAGCGTGGGTGAAACGACAGCTCCCAGAGCCGACAAGGGTGCCAGCAACAGGGCAACCGTGCCATTGGAGATCAACGCCAGTGCAGCAAATGCAAGCGCGTTGAATATGAATCCCCAGACAACGGTGCCACTTTCCCCAAGCTTTGGGACGATGAAGCGTATAAGCCCGCCCTGCACGACCGCCATCGCCATGCCAAATGTTGCAAGCGACAATCCAACCGTGCCCGCAGTCCAGCCAAAGCGAAGCTGTGTGAAATAAGCCCAGGTCGATGGAAAGACGAGAAACGCAAACTCGTAGAGAAAGAATAGGGAGAGCAACGGCAAGACACCTGGCAGCTCGCGAATTTTCATAAAGGCCGCGAATGGGTTGGCGCGCTTCAATTCAAAGGGGCGTCGGATCGTATCGGTGACGGTCTCCTGAACGACGCTGGCACCGAACACGAAATTCGCCGTGGTCAGACCCGCAGCCACCCAAAATGGGACACGGGGGCCAAATTCGGCGAGAAGGCCACCTGCCATCGGGCCAAGAACAAATCCAATTCCGAAGGCTGCGCCCACAAGTCCAAAATTCTTGGCCTTGTCCTTTGGCGATGAAAGATCTGAAATGAGTGCTGAAGCGGTCGACTGGGTGGCCGAAGTTATGCCGCCCACCAATCGCGCCCCGAACAAAAGCCAGATGGAACCGGCAAGGGACAGCACGATATAGTCGGCCGCCATAACAGCAAGCGACAAAAGCAATATTGGACGACGTCCAAACCGATCAGACAGCGCACCGACGGCTGGAGCAAAGAAGAACTGCATGACGGCATAGCACGTGGCGAGAATCCCACCCCAAACTGCTGCATGGCTCAGATTTCCACCTGTGACATCAAGGATCAGATCGGGCATAACTGGAAGGATCAGCCCAACGCCCATTGAGTTTAGCGTAAGGGTCAAAACGACAAAAAGGATGGGCATACGAGTGCCATTGTTCTCAGTCATTTGAATTTTCCTTCAGAGGATTTTGGGGTTTGAGTAGACGGCGAACACCACGGACAACCGCAAGTCCTAAGAAAACAGCGAGAAGTGCTGGAAGCCCGACAGCAATCATCTGCGCGAAAGCGACCACTGCGTTGATGCGCAGACGGATCAACTGAATTGGCGGCTCAATATCAGAAGAAAATGATGCGGCATCCCAGGCTGGCCTTGACATCCCATTCCACGCGCCTTGTGAATATCCGGTAGGATTGATCGGCACGCCAAGCGGTAAATTGGAAGGAATACCATCGCCGTCACGATCGTGAAATGCCGCGATAGCATAACTTCCATTTAGATTTGGGAATTGAACGCTCGACGTACGTGCCGTTATCGGTGCGGTTACCACAACGTTGGGCACATCAGCACGATAACTGATTTCCGAGCTATAAAGCTGCACAACCACCTGACCGATGTCGTCAGCGAAGCCCTTGATCTCGATGCGGAAGTCTTCAGCGCTGGCCACGCCCGATATCGATGCTGCAAGAAGTGCGGCGCCGAGGGAAGTGATTAAACGCTTTCGATTAGCGGAAGGGGCAAGTTTTTTTGTCATGCCCTGACTAAAGCGATCACTCTGAAAAGGCTCAAGATTCCTTGCGTGAAGCCCGGGCTTGTTTCGTGCAGAGCGATGATGTTACCGTTTACGAAGCGTAAACCGCACCAACAGATTGGTCAGGTCATCCGGATTGCAACTTAATCTCACCGTCCGATATGCCATCGCGATTCTTGCGAGTGTGGCCTTCATGATCTGGGTGTCGAAAAACGACGCGCCGAACCTATTGGACGCATCTGTATTTTGGATCTTCGCGATAACTGCCGGTTGGCTCCAGATGATTTTGATATCGCGTGGCGTGCGATCGTCCTTCGGCGAAGAAAACTATCCCGGTTGGGTTTTGTTTGCCGCCCAGACACTAATCGGCGCAGTTCCGCTAACGTTCGAAGTGCGCTGGCTGATGCAAACGATCGTCAATCCTGAAGGTGGATTACCGTCGCCCTGGATGAGTTATCTCAACGTAACCGTTATCAATCTTATCTTCTCACTGGTGCAATATTTGCTTGTGGAGCGCTGGCCTATGCTTACCGTGGCGCGACCAAAAGCGGAATTGCTTGCCGATCAGGAGAAGATTGACGCCGCCAATGCCATTCCAACAATCGGCAATCTCAAACGCAGACCCGAGGGATTAAACGGGCGCATTCAGTACATGCAAATGGAAGACCACTATCTTCGGGTCCACACCGAAGAAGGCGACGGACTGACACTTTATCGAATGAGCGATGCCGCCGTCGACTTGGCGGATGCAGACGGCGTGCAAGTTCACCGTTCCTGGTGGGTTGCACGCGACGCCGTTCGCGATGTCAGACGTGAACGACACAAGAAGACCCTGATTGCAAACGACGGAACCTAAATCCCTGTCGGCCGTTCATTTGAAAACGCCTTACGGGAAGCCGGTTGGATTTAGTATCTTTTCGATCGGTTCCGTTTATCCGTCACTCTAAGGTCAGCTCATGGATTTCTGCGATTGACCCCAAATGGCGTTCTTAAAAACCAGGGTCTCACGCGTTTGCGCCAAACAGCGAGAATGTTCTGTTCATATCCCAACAAACAAAGCACCTGCGCCGGCTCGGTTTGGGTCGCACGCGCATTGATCTAGAGATTTTTAGCTGTCGTTTGACGCGCTAGATGACAGCCGTTCACGCTACGTGAACTGCATATCTCCTTCACCTGACGAAGAAAACAAGGGCTCCGCGAAGGTAGTCTCGATCCGTTTCTAATTCCGATGTCTTTGGCAGGAAGACAACCGAAAACAGTGTTCGAGGACACACCAAATGCCCCTTCACGTTCTTCATGACCAAAGCAGCCAAATTACTTTTCCTTGCGATTTTCGGCCTGACGGCCGCGCCGACCGGCTCCATTGCATTGGGTGCACTCTGAAAGGAAAACAGCCATGACTGAATTCCAAGCTTTCAAATCCTCTATCGCTGGCCTGATCTGGATCACTGTATTCACGATGCATTCTGCAAGTCAGACGTCCGCGGCGGACTTATCCATTACAGTTCGCGGTGGTCAGCCGACCACCGGCCAAATGCTGATTGGCGTTTTTAATAGCTCGCAAAGCTTCCTCGACTCGGCTGTTGTTTCGATCATTTCGCCAGTTGGTAGCGACGGCTCGACCAATGACAATCTGAGCCTTTCGCCAGGAACTTACGCAGTGGCCGTAACTTACGATGTGAACGGCAATGAACAGATGGACCGTGGCGCACTCGGCTTGCCAGCCGAACCCTACGGCTTTTCCAACAATGCCCGCGGTCTTTTGGGCCCGCCGAGTTTTGCAAAATCCGCCTTCAGGCTTCTCCCCGAAGGCGGGACCATCACCATCACTCTTGAACCAGTTGATTGAAATCAGGGAGGTCAGAAAATGATCAAAGTCCAAAATCTGAGAAAACAGTTCGGCAGTTTCGTCGCCGTAGACGACATCAGTTTTGAAATGCACCCAGGAGAGGTTTTCGGACTTCTTGGTCCGAACGGTGCGGGCAAATCAACGACGATCGGTTGCATATCTGGCCTCGTTTCCCCTTCGGCTGGCCAGATCAAGGTCGCTGGACACGATATCGTGCGGGACGCGCGCAAGGCCAAATCAAACCTCGGGATCGTTCCACAAGAGATGGCAATTTATGAAGATCTTTCGGTTGTCCAAAACCTTCGGTTCTGGGGCGCTGCATATGGTCTTCGCGGAGGAATTCTGGCCGACCGGGTCGCTGATGTGCTTGAAGTGATAGGTTTAGTTGATCGCGGTTGGGATAAACCCAAAGACTTTTCGGGAGGTATGAAGCGGCGGCTCAATTTTGGGTGTGGGATTGTTCATGAACCCAATGTCTTGCTGCTCGACGAACCAACAGTCGGTGTCGATCCACAATCGCGCGAGAGGCTGTTTGACATGGTGCGCGCGCAGACAGCCCGCGGTGCCAGCGTGCTCTACACAACCCACCACATGGAAGAAGCCGAAATGCTTTGCGATCGGATAGCGATCGTCGACAAGGGCCAGAAGATTGCTGACGGCACATTGAAAGACCTGCGTGCTCAAGTCGGCGAGCAGGATGTTATTACACTGGCTGGAATTTTTGATACAGAGCAGGATTGGAGCGTTCTGGGAGATCAGGTCTCCGTCCTGCAGACTGGCCCATCCAGCCTAACGCTGGAAACGCCCGACGGCCCGGCGCGACTTGCCGAAATTCTAGACGGCCTGTCCCACGCCGGTGCTCAGGTATCTGAAACTCTGGTTCGACGTCCCAATCTGGAAAGCCTTTTTCTGAAGCTCACTGGCGCAGAGTTGAGGGCCTGAACCATGGTTTATCTTTTTGCCTCTATATCCAAAAACCTATGCCGAATTGCTGCTGCACCTTGGTCTATTGCAATCTGGATCGGCGTGCCCCTCATTGTCGGTGCTCTTTTGGGCGCTGTTATGGGTGGCTCCCCGTCTGAAAATGCCAAGCTGCACCTACTGATCGCGGACCAGGACAACAGTGTTCTGAGCAATGTCCTTTTGACTGCTTTGAGTTCTGACGAATTGGCAGATCTTCTGTTAATTGAGCCCGTGACAGCAGAGATCGGTGCAGAAATTCTCGACGATGGGGATGCCTCGGCAATGTTGGTCGTTCCTCCAGGGTTCCAAGATGCATTTCTTTCGTCCGAGGCTCAGGCGCTGCGTTTGGTCGTTAATCCCCTACAATCGATCTTGCCTGAGATGGCAGAAGAACTTGCAAATGTAATCGCCGACTTCGGAAGTTACGCCCAAGTCGCTTTGGGCCCAGAATTGGCGGCGGCCCAACTTCTTGCCACTGAGTTTGAACTGGGCTCGACCAATTCGGCAGAAGCAGCCGACGCTGTAGGATCGATCTCCGCCGGTATAGCAATCAAGCTTGTTCGAGCACTTCCTTATCTCGCCGAGGCGCCAATTGAGATTGCTGTTGTCACCACTGAAGGCGCGCGCGAAGCAAGTTTTTCAATGCTGTTCTTCCCAGGCCTGTTGATGATGTCGGTGATCTTTGCAGCGCAGGGTTTGGCCGAAGATTTCTGGCAGGAACGCGAAATGGGCACGCTACGAAGACTGAAAAGCACGTCCGCTTCGGTCTTGGAAATGTTTACGTCCCGAATGATTTCTTTTGCAATAGCGTTCCTGATCGTCTTGCTTCCACTTTCGTTTCTTGGGTTCGTCGCACTTGACCTTCCCTGGACGAAGCTTCCGCTGGCGCTGGCCTGGTTGATTGTGGCGGGTTTAATGCTGTCGTCGCTTGCCAGCTTTATTCAGGTGCTGGCACCAACGCGCAAGGCGGGGTCCTTATTCTCGATGCTAGTGTTTTTCCCCCTTCTTTTGATCGGGGGCAGCTTCTTCCCAATTGAATCGATGCCTGATTTTCTGGCTGCATTTGGACGGTTTACTCCGAATGGCATGATGCTCGAACCACTCAAGAGATATCTGATCGGAACTGGCTCCTTGTTTGACTTCGGACCCGCCCTGGCTGCTGCGTTTTTGGCAATATTCGCTCTCACGGCAGTCACTGCTTGGCGCTTAACAACCACATTCTCGAACCACTGACAGGAGATCGATATGCGGAACTTTTTCTCTAATATTTGGTTTATTGCACGCAATGACGTGCTTTTTTCCCTGAAGGACCGATCCACGCTTTTGTGGTTGGTTCTCATGCCACCAGTGTTTTTTTTCTTTATTGGGAATATGACCGCTGGTGGTTTTGCCGCTATGATGACCACGTCCGAGATTGTTCTTGAAGCACCTGCCGAGGATGCTGCGACTTCACGCTTTGCCGAACTTCTTGCTGAAAGTGGTTTTGTACTTGCGGATGCGGGCAATGACGCGCCACGCCTTACAATATCTGGACCAATTTCCACCGCTAACGAGCCAGTTGTCGCGACCTTCTACGCAAACGAACCCACGCCGACGACGGACTTCGAAGTTCTGCGGCTGCATCGTGCCGCCCTGGCTTTGCGCGCAGAACTGGCCGTGGCGTCAGCGCTTGGAATGGATGCCACTGGACTGGGCGATCTGGCATTAGTTCAACGGCTGCTCACTGTAGAAGTCCAAGCGGCGGGCCGTCTTGGACGGGTGCCATCCGGCTTCGAACAAACGATCCCCGGCATTCTGGTGATGTTTACAATGCTTGTTCTTCTGACCAGCGGCGGCGTCCTTTTGTTGATGGAGCGCGAACAGGGAATGCTGCGCCGCCTTGCCTCGGCGCCCTTGTCGCGCGGCGAAATTGTTGCGGGCAAATGGATTGGGCGGATGTTGCTCGCATTGGCCCAGATCGGGTTCGCTATGTTCGTCGGCACGATGGTTTTTGGCATGGACTGGGGCGCAAACCTTCCGATGATCCTTGTGGTCCTTCTTGGTTGGGCCGCCTTTTGCGCTTCGCTTGGTATCCTCGTTGGCTCCTTGGGTCGCAATCAAGCCGAGGCTGGCGGTTTGGGCATGCTGTTGACAATGATCATGGCAGCGCTTGGCGGAGCATGGTGGCCAATCGAGGTCACGCCGAACTGGATGCAAACTCTGCAAACAGCGATCCCTGCAGGCTGGACGATGGATGCCATTCATCGCCTCGTCAGCTTTGGCGACGCTCCGATCACGGTGATCCCACATCTTGCAAGTTTAGCGCTGGCTTCCGCCGCGCTCGCCTGGGTAGCGGCACGGGCCTTCAAATTCGACTAATGCAGGCGGCTGTTAGGGCAGCCATGCAGACGCCTTCCCGTGAACGCAAGGCCAACTCCATTTTCATGCCCAAATAGGGAATATCCACATGACGACACCAATTATCATAACTTGTATCTTATTGCTTCCGCTGGTCGCTGCTTGGGTAATTGGCGGACCCGAAAAAGCACGATTTGGTGGAGTTCTTGGGATTGCGATCGCTTTCGTCTTTTTTGGGATCGGGCACTATGCTCAAACAAACGCAATGATCGCGATGCTTCCTGAGTTTGTACCGTTTAGACGATCTATCATATTGGCGACGGGCCTATTGGAGTTTGCCATCGCTATTGGCTTCCTTATCCCATCCACGCGTAAAACCGCGGGGCTTGCTGCAATCGCAGTTCTTGTCGGTTTCTTCCCATCCAACATCTATGCGGCTGTGAACCACACTGGAATGGGTGGACATCAATGGGGGCCGGTCTATCTATTGATCCGCGCCCCACTGCAAGCGCTGTTGGTTGGTTGGACTTGGTATTTTGTCGTGCGGAAATAGCGCTTGTTTTTTGCCGTGAGCTCAGAGTTTTTCTGATATCGAATTCTTTGCAAAAATGCGGATCAGTGATGCGTAACATGTTGCTTTCCTTCTTGAGGCACACTGATTGATGGAAGAAATTTGAGGAATGCGTTGTTAAATGGAATCTGGGCACATGGGTGTAAGGTGCGGTTTCTCGCGAGACATCCAATTTGTTGATTATAGCTTTTCTCTGAGTGCTTCGTAAGGTGTCTTTCCGCTGTGTGCGCCGTGTGGCCTG
>JGI24723J26617_10001792_pt1 | contig 18306 bp, 21 predicted proteins | sample Cruoilmetagenom6_FD_26617 | JGI IMG/M metagenome (IMG submission 26617)
AGTAGTTTTATTAAAACATGCTCTCATATACACACCTTCCTTTAGCAAAAGAAAGGCATGTTTTGTGTATCTAAAACTATAAAATCGCTTCCTTATTCGTCTAATAAAGCAACCAAATCATCCACTGCATTTTGTCCTTTATCTTTATTGTACCAACGCTGTAAATCCTCTTTAAACTCCGGAGTAAGCATGCCATGTTTCTCTTTATAGTCCTTTACTAATTGTGTTGCTCCACTAGGTCTTGGCCCAAATGTATTTATCACTTCACCAGACGTTTCATCTACCATAATTAATTTAGGAATAGACTTTCCGCCATTCGTTAAAAAACTATTCATTAAGGCCTCATTCTCATCACGCAATACCACTTTCACATTAATATTAGGATTTAGTTCTGCTACTTTTTGCATTACAGGAACTACATGCGCAGCATCACCACACCAGCTTTCTGTAAGTACTAACCAGGTAATTTTTTTATTTATTTTTTCAATGCGTTCTTTAACCGATGCATTCACTTTTAAGGTTTTATCCCAACGCTTCATTCGTTTTGCATTCAGCATGGTATATTCTACAAGGTTTTCAGATTTATCTGTTCCTGTAGTATCCTTATTTTCTACTAAATTATTAACTAATGTGGTGTATTCGGTATAGCTAATNCNTTTTGCTAAACTGTCTTTAATTATATTGTTCATCTTCTTTATTTCTTCAGGTAAAAATAGTTACTTAACTATTTATAAATTATGACTTTTATCATAATCTATGTCTATCTTTATAACAAAAACTTACAAGTCCATAATAGGCATTTAGCAAATGATTTTTTTTTACTTTTGGCTTTGTAAGGTTACTTGATTAAGTCGAATTATAAAAATATATAATGTAATGACAAAACATAGATGCGGTTGGTGTGTTGGAGATGATTTATACGAAGCATATCACGATCACGAATGGGGAGTTCCTGTGTATGACGACGAAACTATTTTTGAATTTTTAATTTTAGAAACTTTTCAAGCTGGTTTAAGTTGGATTACTATTTTACGAAAACGCGCAAATTTCCATGATGCTTTTGATCAGTTCGATTATAAAAAAATCGCAAAGTACAAGCAAGAAAAAATAGATTCTCTTTTAGATAATACAGGAATTATTAGAAATAAACTGAAAATAAATTCGGCAATTAGCAATGCACAAGAATTCATGAAAATTCAAGAAGAATTTGGGAGTTTTTCTAAATATATTTGGGCTTTTATAGATGGTAAAACGATAAAAAACGAACATAAAAATTATAAAGACGCTCCTGCGAATACTGCTATTAGTGATAGTATAAGTAAAGATTTAAAAAAGCGAGGTTTTAAGTTTGTAGGTTCTACCGTTATGTATGCATATATGCAAGCAACCGGTATGATAAATGACCATGAAGTTGGTTGTTTTAGATATAATGAAGTATAGCTCATGAGTCAGAAAGTTTCAATATTTTAGTCCGTTTAAGTGAAATTCTTTAAAAAGAATTTCAAACCGGGAATATTAACTAATTTACTAAAAAGCTTCTCGATACAATTTCTCATACTTCAAAATCACTCGAAGTAACAAAATAGGATCAAAGATATTTCAAAAAATCTTCTCTAGAAATATCTTCAGCACCAAGACTCTCTAAATGATTGGTATATACTTGGCAATCTATCAACTTGTAATTGGTGTTTTGNATAAAGGTTATAAAAGCCACTTTACTTGCATTACTTACTTTGGCAAACATGCTTTCACCACAAAAAACGCCATTGTCTAAATCTAAACCATAAAGACCACCAACCAGTTCTTCTTCTTGCCAAACCTCCACCGATTTCGCATAGCCTAATTGATGTAGTTTAATATAAGCTTGCACCATAGCATCGGTAATCCATGTGCCCGATTGTCCTTCACGTTTTGCCAGAGAACAGGCTTTAATAACACCCATAAAATCCTGATTTACAGTTACTGTAAAATCTGATTTTTTAAGCACTTGTTTCATGCTTTTAGAAACTTTCAATTTTTCTGGAAACAAAACAAATCTAGGATCTGGAGACCACCATAAAACAGGATCACCGCTATTAAACCATGGAAAAATGCCACTTTGATATGCTAGCAAAAGTCTTGCTACACTTAAATCGCCACCAATGGCAAGNAAGCCTTCTTCGTCTGCTTCCTCAACCTTTGGAAATTCTATTTTACTCGTTAAATATTGCATGGTTTTGTAAAAATAAAAAACCTCGACAACAATAATGTTCTCGAGGTATTTTTTTTAAGATTTCCGAATAAACGGGAACTTAAAATTACTTTTTAGAAAGGTAAATCGTCNTGATCTTCTTCATTTACATTTGCTGCAGGNTCAAAAGCATCTGCTGGTGGTACTGGAGGCATTTCGCCAGAAGCACTTTCTCCTTGCGCAGCTTCAATTCTCCAACCTTGAATAGAGTTGAAATATTTAGTTTCTCCTTGTGGATTAACCCATTCTCTTCCTCTTAAATTGATGTTTACTTTTACAGCTTGTCCTGCTTGGTAGTTGTTTAAAAGATCTGTTTTATCTTGCACAAACTCTACTAGTATATGTTGTGGATATTGCTCGTCTGTTGTTACTACTAATTCTCTCTTTCTAAACCCATTACTTCCAAAAGTTTGAGTTTCTCCAATCATTTTTACTTTTCCTTGTACTTCCATCTTCTATATAATTATTAAATATTCGTCTAATTTGATATCGCAAAGTTACGATAATAACATTTTCCAAGCACTCTCTATATCATTAAAACTTAAAAAATCTTTTGCTTTTTTGTGTTTTATTTCCGTGGATAAAGAACTTAAATTATGTTCGTTTTTAAAAGCCTGAATGCTTTTTTCTTCCGGTAAGTTTTCAACATTCCCCAACATACCTAAATCATTTCCTGTTAAAATAGTGCTATTTCTAATTTCTTCTGGTACATTATCTACACCAATTCCTAAGGTGGAAATTGGTTTTGGTATTTCAAAAAAACCAGTTTTTGCACGACTATAATAACTTCCTCCTGCTCTTGCTACTAAATCTAATAATTCTTGATTAATAGATTGGTCTTCGTTTAAAACACCTTCAGAGATATGAAGTTTTACCACTTCACAAATCACTAAATTCCCAGCGCCTCCTTCGGTTCCTAATTTTACAATTTCGTTTACTTTACATTCCAATTGTATTGGAGATTCTGCAACACGAAAGGGTTTTACTATGTCGGATTGCAACATGTTTAATCCCGCTTTTTCAAACTCATTTACACCTTCCGGGTATTCGGTACTACTCAAAGACATTTGATGCACTAAATCATAATTCACCACATTAATGACTACTTCTTTTGTAGTTTCTACATTTTCAAGTGTATGCTTTGTGGTATTATCTCGTACTCTTCGAGCGGGCGAAAATATTAATATTGGCGGGTTTGCACTAAACACATTAAAAAAACTAAAAGGCGACAAATTAGGATTGCCATCAACATCTATAGTACTTGCGAAAGCAATAGGTCTTGGCGCAACGGCACTTAATAAGTACCCATGCAATTTTCCTGTAGTAAGTTCTTTTGGTTCGAATGATAACATGTTCACAATAATTTCTACAAAACTAAGGCTTTTGATGCGCAACAAAAAACCTATTTACTAACAACTACACAATAATATTAACAGAATAGCATTATATTTAAAATTTAAATCCGGAAACAAGTTCTGGATGTCGCTAAAAATATTTTTCAAACTAAATTATGGGTTTTTCAAAAAATAGAAATCTTATTCGATGGGTTATTATAATTGCTTCCTTTGCTATTATTTCTCTTATTTTATGGAATACGTATGTTTTCTTTCAGAAATTTAAAGCAGAAGAACGCGTTAAAATGGAAAACTGGTCTTTTGCACAAAATGAATTTTTAAAAGTTGTAAGCGAGCTTTCTACAGATGAAAATGCTTCTTCCAATTTAGATTTAACATTAAAAATATTGAGTAGTAATAACACCACACCAATGATTGTTGTGGATAAAGATTCTGCGATAGTTACTTTTAATAATATTGGTAGTGGAAAAAAGACGGACTCTTTATTTGTTATTAAAAACGTTAAAAACTTAATCACCCAATTTAGTAGTGAAAATGTTCCTGTAGATGTAAATTACGAAGGGCAAGTACTTTATTACGGGAACTCGCCTTTATTAAACAAACTAAAATATTACCCTTTAGCTTTATTGTTAATCATTATTTTATTTGGTGCTGTAGTTTACTTCTTTTACCGAAGTAATAAAACAGCAATCGAAAATAAATTATGGTCTGGAATGGCAAAAGAAACAGCCCATCAAATTGGGACACCTTTATCTTCGCTAATTGGTTGGGCGGAAATTTTAAAAATAGAAAACGTTAATCCGGAATACATTAAAGAAATAGAAAAAGACATTACCAGATTACAAACCATTACCGAACGTTTTAGCAAAATAGGCTCTTTACCAAAACTAGAGAAAACAAATATTGTAGAAGAAACACTAATAACAACAGATTATCTAAAAACTAGACTTTCTAAACTAATTGATTTCGAGATAATTGTGCCAGAAAATAAAATTTTCGTAAATTTAAACAAACAGTTATATAGTTGGACTATTGAAAACCTTGTAAAAAATGGTATTGATGCCATGAAAGGAAAAGGGAAGCTTAAAATTGAGATATTACAATTAGAAAACAATATAAGTATTCAGATTACAGACTCGGGAAAAGGTTTAGCTAAAAACCAATTCAAAGCTGTTTTCGAACCTGGTTATACTACAAAAAAAAGAGGCTGGGGTTTAGGACTCTCTTTAGCAAAGCGTATTATTGAAGAATTTCATGATGGTAAAATCAAAGTTTTACGTTCGGAAATTGGTAAAGGTACTACCATGCAAATTGCATTAAAAAGCATTTAAATATGGACGAAAAATTAATTACAATAAAGGAAGTAGCCTTAAACAATAATTGTCCGGAATGCTATAACACCAATGGCTTACAATTAACTTTTAAGCAAAAATTTATAGAAACGTCGCTTTACAAATCTATCACCAACGAAACGACACAAGCAATACATTGTAAAACTTGCAGTACAGATATTTTTCCTGTGATGTGGACCGAAGATATAGAGCGCGTTTTTGCTTACCAACAAAAAGCATTTACACCTAAAATAGCATCTACTAAACTAAAAAAGAAAGCGTGGTTACTAATTTCGCTAATTAGCGTATTAGTTCTTTCTGTAATTTTATTGGCAGCCTTTTTATAAATAAGACTGAATAGCCTTTGCTACATCTTGAAACTCTTGGGTAGTCAGTTTTGTTTTTTGCAAGAATCGTGCATCTTCCATCTCATTTAGCGGAATTAAATGCACATGTACATGCGGTACTTCTAAACCAATTACCGAAACACCAACACGTTTGCAGTCTACGGCTTTTTCTAATGCAATAGCTACTTTACGCGAAAACTGCATTAAAGCCGTATATGTTGCTTCATCCAGATCAAAGATTTTATCGACTTCCTTTTTAGGAATACAAAGCGTATGCCCTTTGGCATTCGGATTTACATCTAAAAACGCCAAGAAATCGTCTGTTTCTGCAACTTTATAACAAGGTATTTCACCTTGAACAATTTTAGTAAATATAGAAGCCATAAAAAAAGGGATTATATGTAAATATAAAAATTCCTATTTAAAACCGAATTGTTTTCAGTTAAAAATAGGAATCTTATTGTTTTACTTGAAAGATTTCCACCTTAGTGGAAATAAAAAAAATATTTATCTAGAAATTTCTACAATATCAAACTTCATGATACCACTAGGCACTTGTATTTCGGCAACATCACCAACCGTTTTACCCAATAAACCCTTACCAATAGGTGAGTTAACAGATATTTTACCGGCAGCCAAATCTGCTTCACCATCTGCAACCAAAGTATATAACATTTCCATACCATTGGTTTGGTTTTTTATTTTCACTTTAGAAAGTACCAAAATTTTAGAGTTATCCATTTGCGACTCATCAATAACACGTGCTCCGGCAAGTTGATCTTCTAATTTAGAAATACGCATTTCCAGCATACCTTGTGCTTCTTTTGCTGCGTCATATTCTGCATTTTCACTTAAATCTCCTTTATCTCTTGCTTCTGCAATTGCTCTAGATGCCTTAATTCGTTCCACATCCTTAAGCTGCTTAAGCTCTTCTCTTAATCTTTTTAATCCTTCTGCTGTATAATAAGATACTTTACTCATAACTTCGTCGTTTAATATAAAAGATGCTGAAATCTTCTTAGGCAATTCACTGCTTAAGTGTTCCGCATAAAAAAATCTCGCATACACGAGATTGTATAACAAAAGTACGAAATTTTTATATACATAATGAAAAATGCAAATAAAAGTACTTTAGGTAATACACATATTTATTTATAAAAAGACCTTTTCAAAGGAGGCAAAACAATTAATTCAAAGTACATTTTTTGTACCTTGCTAAACAAAAAAAAAGGAATGAAAAACTTGGTATTAATAATACTCGCAAGCTTTTTACTAAACGCTTGTAGTAAAAATGATGACAATAACGATAACGAATATTTAACGGATATAAATTTTGATACCGGAACTGCAATAAACACTAATTTTCCGCAATACAACAGCTTACAATTCCCTGGAAATCATGCGGTAATCAATGGTTTCGGATTAAGCGGTATTGTCGTTTACTATTCCGGAAGCTCTTATAGTGCTTTTGAATTAAGTGATCCAAATCACATTTATCAGTCATGTTCTGCTTTAACGGTATCGGGAGTTTTAGCAACTTGCAGTTGTGATGACGAAAATGTGTATGATATTTTAACCGGACAACCAAATGGAAGCACGACAGGACAATACGGACTAAAACCATATTTTGTAGAAGTAACTGGTAACATTATTAGGGTATATAATAATTAAGCCCATTTTTTAAAGCTTGAAAAAAGCTCTTTTATAAAAATTAGTCCATTCATATATTCCAACCAACAAATTATAAAGAACTTCAACAATTGCATAATCCTTCTTAAAGCAAAAAGCACTAAATTATTCATTTAGCACTTTTCTATTTAACAAGATTTATCTTGCATTATTTCTTATCCATTTAAACAACCTTTAAAGGAGAGTATTTATCTTGTAAGAGATACTTATTTTTAAATAGAAACAAAAGAATAGATATTGGTAAAATAATTATGGTGATTATTTTTAGTAATGATCTTTTTAATAAATCTACTACTTGAAGATTATTATCAGCAGTATTACCTATAGATAAATTAAAAATCATTTTCCCAAACGTTATCCCTTTATTAAAAACATCAAACAATATTATATAAATATAAAACGATAAAATCATAAAACTAAAACTCAGCTTTATTTTGGTTTCAAATAGCGTTAATTCTGTTATTTCAAATGATAGCGAAAGCATATCATCAAGTATTTTATAAATAAAACTGACAATAACAAAATCAATTAAAAATGCCAAAAATCTCTTTAAATAAATATCCTTCATAGTAAGTTATGATTATTATTTAGGCAAAACAATATACTCCAAATCCTTAATTTCTCCAGTTTTCATATCTATATTGTATAACCCATCTTTTATTTTTATGAGATAGTTTTCGTGCAACACTTCTGAAGAATTCTTAATTTGTATCTGCTTTGGCAACTCTTTTCCAAGTACATTCTTCAGAGGGTTTTGTTTCCCTGCATAAGCACACACTCCTCGAACACAACAATTAATTATTGAGAATTCAATTTCAATTCCAATACCAGATGTAAATGTGACACTAAACTCCTTGCATCCATTAAATGGCCAAATTGCAATTTTTGAATCTTGATTTTTATCCGTTGCAAGAAATGATAAATCTGTTGTGCTAAATGCTTTTTTTTTATCTAATTCTTCTTGTCCATAACTTAAATTTAAAAAAATTAAAGTTAAAACACAAAGAACAAATGGTTTATTAATATTTTTCATAATTCTAAAATTTTAAACCAGTTTTTTTTATTGTATAACTAGTTGATTAAACAAAAATTTTTAGAAGTCTTAAATTTTAGAAGCCTTTTAATTAGAAGTCTTTTTAGAATAATTAATTCTTAGGTAATAATAAAACTTGCGCAAGTAATTATTGTTAGAACTTAGGTCAATATTTTTCAAGAGTGACTTCTAAACAACTCTTTTATACCATTGACTGATCAAAGCTAAAAATAAAAAAATAAAAAAACTAATTTTTATATAGAATATTTTCTATATAATTTGTATCTTAGACTTGGGAATTTTTAAATTAATTAAAGTGTTAATTAATTGGAAAGCCATTCTTTCATTAGAATGGCTTTTTTTTGTCTAAGAGAAACCCTTCCGGTTTTTCATTATTAGAAATGGGCATATACCTTCAAAAAGGGAAAGCGTTTGTCTTCTTCAAAATCACTTCAGAACAATATAAATGAACAGGTTCAACTAAAAAACTCTCCAGCATGAACACTGGAGAGTTTTATCTTAGATTCTGAAACAAGTTCCGAATAACAATTTATAATCTTGGGTTTTAAAACTTAAGCGTAGCACCAACTAAAAAATTTCTGGTTGCTTGCGGATAATAACCTGTTCCTTCAATGGTAGTTGTTACATCTGGCGCAGACCAAGTATCATCATACGTGTAGTAATACCCGTTGGATATATATTTTTCATTCAAAATATTATTTACCAAAGCAGAAAAAGTAATAGATTTTATGAACGCATTGGTATCTAATTTATAAGACACATTAAAATCATTTACAAAATAACTATCTAATTTAGATGCTGCACTATCTGTATTTCCCATAAATTGTTCGCCAACATATTTGGTTAATAAAGAGAAATTAAGATTGTTAATTGGGTTAAACACTAAAGCGTTAGATAGTACCACTTCTGGAGAAAAGGAAATATTTGTTTTTCCCAAATCGGCTAAACTACCATCTCTAGAAACCACCGTGCTCTTGTTTTTATTAGAACTCACCGTAATAGAAGGCTGTATTGTTAACCATTCTAAAGGTTTTACCGCAGCTTCTATTTCTAAACCTAATCTATAACTTTCCCCACTATTGGTGCGTATTGGATTACCAACATTATCTCTATCTCCTGTTAAAATTAATTGTTCGTTATACAGCATATAGTACAAATTGGTGTTGATACTAAATATTTCCGATTGGTGTCTGAAACCCAATTCGAAATCATTTAACTGTTCTGGTTTAACGGTTTCATTGTTTTCAAAATCATCTCTATTCGGCTCTCTATTTGCTCTAGCATAAGAAAAATAGATGTTGTTATTGGTATTTAATTCGTAAGTAATTCCGGCTTTCGGGTTAAAAAAGCTATAATTCTCATCTACTCTTAAAGCAATTCTATCGGATGTTAATCCTGTAGTTTTATAATCTACTAAACGCCATTGTAGATCTCCAAAAAGACTAATCTTATCATTTAATTTAACCGTTGCTTTAGTAAAGAAACTTAAATCTTCTTTCTTTCCGTTTCCATCATAATAGGTGTCATTTATTTCACTAGAGCTTGCATTTCTTGCCCAAATGATTTCACCAAAATGATCTCCGTCATAGGTACTATACGATCCTCCAAAAATCATATCTAATTTATTTTTCTTAAAATTAGCATTCGCATTTACTACATAGAAATCATTGTCTAACCAACGTCTTCTAATTAAATCTGTAGTATTAATGGTTTCACTACCAACCATAATTTCTTCTAAATCATAATCTTCAAAATCCTGATCTTCTTTGTACTGCTCAAAATAACCTTTACCATGCGTATAATTAAGACTTAGATTCGTGGACCAGTTATTATTAATACGTTCTGTATAATGCAATTGGTAATGATCTTGCTTGTAATTGTCTTCTTCATTTTCATGAAAACGCGGATTACCAGCTTCGTCGGTATACATTCCAGCCGTATTAAATGTTCTATCATCTTCTAATAGATCTAAATCCTCTAAACCGTTCCAAGACTGATAGGTTACTTCATGACCACTAAAGGTAATTGCTTTTATTAAGCGATTGTCATCTACATAAGCACCTTGTAGGAAATACGATTTTAAATCGGACGAAGCTCTATCGATATAACCATCTGATTTTATTTGCGATAAACGCCCAGCGATTTCGAAATGATTATTTAGTTTTCCGGTACTAAATTTCACATTGTGTTTTCTAGTGTTATAACTTCCAAAGGAATTAGAAATTTCACCATTTGCAACTTCTGAAACAGCATCGGTTAACACATTAATACTAGCTCCAAAAGCACCAGAACCATTACTAGATGTTCCAACTCCACGTTGTAACTGCAGACTTTCTACAGAGGAAGCAAAATCACCCAGATTCACCCAAAAAGTGCCCAACGATTCGGCATCGTTATACGGAATACCATTAAGCGTAATATTGGTAGATTGTGCGTTAATACCACGAACACGAATGTAAGTGTAACCAATTCCCGCACCTGCATCTGTTGTAGTAACTACGGATGGTAAAAAGTTAAGTAGCACAGGAATATCCAGTCCTAGATTGCGTTTTGCAAGGTCTTCTTTACTTACGTTAGTGTGTGTAATTGGTGATGTTGCGTTTACTCGAACGGCTTTAATTAAGACCTCATCTAGTTGTTCTAGTTTTGTAGAGTCTTGTGGTTTTTCTTGTGCATTTGCACAGACGGTTAACACTAAAAGTGTTAAAAAAAGAAATAGGTTTTTCATTACGATTATGTTTTATAATCGAATAAAAAGAGGTAATTATTCTTTAGTTATTAATTGATTTATTTTGAGCTTTAACTAATACAATATTGAAAATGCTAGTTTACATTTTAAATCCTTACATGTATAATTTTGAACATGTTCAGACTTCGAAGTAAAATTAACATTGATGACCTTATCGCACTCGCTAAAAATATCCACAGGACATTTTTTTAACGCTCGCTTCCTAAACAGCATTACCTGTTCTAGGTTCAATGGGTATGATCTCAGCCGTTATAAGTTAAAAATCGAAATGATTACTAACTCTAAAAAGCACCCCTTTTTTGAGAACGCTGCAAATGTAATTAAGAATGAATAATTAACAAGCAATAATCCATAATTTTTTAATCGATGTTTGATTTTTTTCGATTCGTTTTCTTTTCCGAATTAGAACGCTTTGATTTTAAGCGTCTTATTTTTACTGCTCTTGGTATTCTAGTTGGTTTCCGTTTTTTGGGAACAACCAAACCTTCCCTTATTATTTGAAGAAATCTTTGTATTGCTAATTTTTTATTTTTATGCTGGCTTCTGCTTTCGCCACATTGTATAATAAGTACGTTTTCTTTGGTTAGCCTAGTATTTAATTTACTTTTTAAGCGTTCTTTTTGTTCTTCATTAAAAACTTGAGAATCCTCTAAATTATAGGTTAATTCTATTTTGGAAGACACTTTATTTACATGCTGTCCTCCTGCACCAGAACTTCGTATTGCTTTATAATTTAACTCGCTAATTAACTGCTTTTCACTAAACATTACTCGTTTATTTGATGTGCTGCTTTTAATAAATCTGTAACTGTTTTTACAGGATTAAAAGTAATTAATGGAACTTCTACAAAAATGGTGTTCCAATGTGCCATAGAACCGTTCCAAAGTCCCGGAAGCTCTAAGGCCTTTAAGTCTTTTCCGGTTTTAGTTTTCATGGTTATAAATGCTGTTTTTGGATCTACGTATTGGTTGAGATCAAACTTTTCGCCTTTATAATTTTTAATGCCGCAAACAAGATCTACAGGATTAAAATGTGTTGCGTTTTTTAATATTTTCTTTTGGGTTTTATTCTTTTTATCAATTTGCGCAGACTCTACAATTTGCAAGGAAACATTCCCACTTTCATCTTTCACCCAAAATGGTCCTCCTCCAGGTTCTCCTTCATTTTTCACCATACCGCAAACACGAATAGGGCGATTTAGTTTTTCCTTTAAATATTCGATTTGATAGGTTTTAGAATATTTTTCAAACTCTATATTAATAACCACATGCAGTTCGTTTTTTAAGAATTCGGCAATCGTAATTAATTCTGCTTCCGAAAGGTTATTTTTTTCCAGTTTCTCTAAATAAACAAATGCTTGCTCCTGTAATTTCATTAATAAACCACCAAGCATTTTTTTGGATTCTGCTACTTCTCTTTCGTATTTAGAAACTACAATATTATCAATGTTTTTAATAAAAATAACATCTGCATCTAGCTGATTTAAATTATTTAAAAGTGCGCCATGCCCAGAAGGTCTAAACAGTAAATCGTTGTTATCTTCTCTAAAAGCATCATTTTTTGGTGTTACCGCAATAGTATCTGTAGATTGGCATTGGTAGGAAAACGAGATATTAAATTTAGTCTTCGTTTTTGCTTCTACAATTTTTTCTATTCGCTTAAACTCTTCATCAAAAATATGCTTGTGTATTTCTGAGATAGTAAAATGCAAATCTGCTTCATTATTAGAAGATGCATATAGTGCTGCTTCAAATAAATGCTCTTCAAAAGCTGTGGAAACATGATCTTTATATTGATGAAAAGGAAGTAATCCTTTTGGATAAAAACCGTAATTAAGTTTATCGGTTTCTAATATCGTTTTAATAAACTCTAGCTTTTTTTTATCCTGGGAAAGCGTATTAAAATCAGGAAGACGTTTTTTCACCTGCGCTAGCACTTCGGTATAAAAAGGAAATTTTTCTACACCTACCAAAAACAAAGATAATTCGGAAGCTTTATTCCTATTAATATAGGAATTTACACTTTCTTCATCCCCATTATATTCTTGTATAAATTGAAACAAGAATTTAAACATTCTAGTTGCGGCTCCAGAAGCTGGCACAAATTTAAGAATGGTTTTATGGTTTCTTTTCTTTTCGAAAAACTGAATTGCTTCCTTCTTTTCTGTTTCAGAAAACTTTAAAATACCATTACCAATATTGGCTGCATCTTTTAAATTTACAAACGGAACTCCTGTTTTAAAAAGCTGTATTTGTGCATTAACTTTTTCTGTAGTTAGGTTTTTAGATTTTATTTGCTGTATATCTTTTTCTGTAAATTTCACTTCTTTCGATTTAGTAATTCATCTATATGCTTTGCAGCTATTTCTAAACGTGTTTTCTTATCGCCTTTTAATAAAACATACGGTCTATCATACTTTATTAAAGCGTCTTGAAAAGATTGAAACATACCCAAACGTTCTTCCGGTTTATCGCGTAAATCATCTGCTTCCCAAGGCGTATCAATATACGTTAAAAAGTATATATCATAGGTGTTTTCTAAAGCATATTTTTCTAATAGAGGATCGCAAATCCCTGAATAATACGTTTCTGAGTACACTTTGGTTTCTAATAAATCGGTATCGCAAATTAAAACAGAATCTGTTTTTTTAGCTAAAGTATTTTCTAGTTTCATTTGCCCAATAGCAATAGGCAACAAGTCTTTTGCTTCACAAGTTTTGCGCTCGTTATTCCATTTTTCTTGAAGGTATTCTCTAGCATATTCTGGCGCCCAAACCGAATTATAATGACGTGCCAATTGTTTTGACAAGGTGGTTTTACCTGTAGATTCAGGACCAAATAAAACTACTTTTATGCAGTTGCTAGGCTGCTGTTTAAGCTTTTCTTCCATGCTAAATATCCTAAAATTGCTATAAATGTAAATCCTAAATATTGAAAACTTGTAAAAGTAAACCCTTTATAAAAATATAAAGGAATAGAAATAATATCACCAATAATCCAATAGACCCAGTTTTCTATTTTACGCTTGGCCATAAGCCACATACCAACAAAAAATATAGCCGTAGTTATTGTGTCTACATAAGCAACCCAACCGTTCCACTTGTCAAATGTTTTATAAATAATAAAAACAAAAACTAGGGTTCCTAAAAAGATAGCTACGCTAATTTTCTTTTCCTTTTTTGTCGTTCTAGAAATTTGGGTTACATGGCTTGCGTCCGTTTTACGAGTCCAAATATACCAGCCAAAAACACTCATAATAAAATAATAAGCGTTAATCATCATATCTCCTAGAAGCCCCCATTTTAATAACAAATACACAAAAATGCAGGTACTTATCATTCCTGTTGGAAAAACTAAAATGTTGTTTTTTCTAGAAAACCATACCGAAAGAAACCCAAAAATAACGGCTACAATCTCTAAGACAATATCTAATGTTTGGTAATCGGAATACTGACCGAATAAAAAATCAAAAATGGGGTTCATAGTCGCTTCTATTTGTTTTTACCACTTTCATTGTTAATACAGAAATATCTACCTCTTGAAAGGAACGTTTTATTTCCTGCGTTAAGAAAGGCATCAACGTATCATAATCTCCAAAAATTTGAGTGCTTAATGGATTCTCTAAAACTTTGAATTCAGAGTTACGTAATGCTTTTATAAAGTTAATTACGTGTTTTTCATAATCATCCTGCAAAGGAGAAAGGGTAAGATCTACAGATATTTCCATATTTTTTTTATTTTTTTATTTCATTAAAGAAAGCTTCATCCTCTTCAAAAGCAGTGCCAATAACTACCAAATCTGCTCCAGCTTTGTATGCTGTATCTAATTGCTCTTTACTTCGTATACCGCCACCAACAATTAAAGGAATTTTTAAATCCTCTTTTACGGCACTAATTACAGAAGAAGGAATTGCTTTTTCTGCGCCACTTCCCGCTTCTAAATAGATAAGTTCCATACCAAGTAATTCACCGGCTTTTGCAGTATCTACAATAGTTTGTACCTTATTAACTGGCATTGGTTCTGTTTGCGTTACGCGTTGTACTGCTGTTTCTTTTCCGTTTTCTATTAGCAAATAACCCGTTGGAATCACTTCTAAACTGCTATTTCTTAATTTAGAAACCGAGGCTACGTGTTTTCCTATTAAATATTCCGGATTTCTACCGGACAACAAAGACAAATACAATATAGCATTTGCATGATTGGTAATTTGCGATACATCTCCTGGAAACAATATGATTGGTAAATTGGTATGTTTTTTTAATGTTACAACCAGGTTTTCTGTTGCAAATGCTTCCACAGTACTCCCACCAACAAAAATATGTGTAGCAGCCGAGCTGTTTAATTTTTGCATAAAACCGTCTAAACCTTCCGGTTTAGTTTTATCCGGATCTATTAAAACCGCTAAGAGCTTTTCCCTTTTTTTAATAGACTGCAATATGTTTTTATAAATGCTTTTCATTAGCCAAGAATACACAAATGTTTTTCTTTTTATTTTTCTTAATAGGTCTTTTTATCTTTAGCCAATTTTCTTTGCTCTATAAAATATTAAGCTGGTAAAGCATAAGCACAAGTAAATCCTTCAAACTCAAAAAAGGTAGTTTGGTATCTATGTTTTTTTTCTTCATAATCAATCCAAGCTATAGTAGCACCTTCTTCAACGGTAAACGGAATGACTAACGTATGCTGTAAAAAACTCAATCCTGGAGTAGCAAACAATTTGTAAAGCGATTCTTTAATACACCAAATAACCGTTAATTTATTGATATAATCTTTTGCCTCCTTATCTAAATAGACGTTTTCATAATCTAAAAACTTATGTGCAATGACACCAATCTTTTCGCGTTGTTTTTCTACATCAATACCTACAACAGTATCGCTAACTACAACTGCCGAGAACGTAAACGAATGCGTAATAGAAATATGTTTCCCATCTTTTAAATGTGGTTTTCCGTTCTGGTCATAAACCAGATCGGCATCGGTATAACCAAAAGCCGCAAGTAAATGACGCACACTTAAAAAGCCACGTCTGTGCAATTCACTTTTCATGCCTAAAACACGTTTCATGCTTTCTGGATTCAAGGTAATAGGCGCTAGTAAATCTTCATAAGACTCTGTAATCTTCCAGATTTTAACAGTAGTTTGTGAGTTTGGTGTAAGAGTTTTATAAATAGGCATTTAATATTCTAAAAGTTATTGATTATCTTTGCATCGTCTAAGGCGGATTCGGCAAATTTTTATATAGCGAATTTAGTTATTTCAGATATAAAGCCAAAGGCAAGTGCAATTTTAAAACAAGATAAAAAATAATATGAGTACAAAAACTGTTGCTTACGTACCTAATAAGGTAAAAGATATGTCGCTTGCGGCTTGGGGAAGAAAAGAAATGGATTTAGCTGAAGCAGAAATGCCTGGACTAATGAGTTTACGTGAAGAGTACAAAAACACGCAACCATTAAAAGGAGCACGTATTGCAGGATGTTTACACATGACTATTCAAACTGCTGTTTTAATTGAAACTTTACAAGCTCTTGGAGCAGAAGTTACTTGGAGTTCTTGTAACATTTTCTCTACACAAGATCAAGCTGCTGCTGCTGTTGCAGAAGCAGGAACTGCTGTGTATGCATGGAAAGATATGACAGAAGAAGAATTTGATTGGTGTATTGAACAAACCTTATTTTTTGGTGAAGANAGAAAACCATTAAATATGATCTTAGATGATGGTGGTGATTTAACCAACATGGTTTTAGACAAATACCCAGAATTAGCTGCAGGAATTAACGGTTTATCTGAAGAGACTACAACTGGAGTTCACAGATTATATGAGCGTGTAAAAAACGGAACATTACCAATGCCGGCAATTAATGTTAACGATTCGGTTACTAAATCTAAATTTGATAACAAATACGGTTGTAAAGAATCTGCAGTAGATGCAATTCGTCGTGCAACAGACATTATGCTAGCTGGAAAACGTGTAACTGTTTGTGGTTATGGTGATGTTGGTAAAGGTACTGCTGCTTCTTTTAAAGGCGCAGGAAGTATTGTAACCGTAACTGAAATCGATCCAATTTGTGCTTTACAAGCTGCAATGGATGGTTTTGAAGTAAAGAAATTAGAAACTGTTGTTGGTAATTCAGATATTATTATCACCACTACAGGAAATAAAGATATTGTACGTGCGGAGCATTTTGAAGCAATGAAAGACAAAGTTATTGTTGCGAATATTGGTCACTTTGATAACGAAATCCAAGTTGGATGGTTAAACGAAAAGCATGGTCATACTAAAGATACTATCAAACCTCAAGTTGACAAATACGTTATTAACGGAAAAGACATTATTTTACTTGCCGAAGGTCGTTTAGTAAACTTAGGTTGTGCAACGGGTCACCCAAGTTTTGTAATGAGTAACTCCTTTACAAACCAAACTTTAGCACAAATCGAACTGTGGAATAACAAAGAAGCATATGGAAACGATGTGTACATGTTACCAAAAGTTTTAGACGAAAAAGTAGCAAAATTACACCTAGCAAAAATTGGTGTAGAGCTTACAGAACTTAAACCTTACCAAGCAGAATACATTGGTGTAACGGTAGAAGGTCCATACAAGCCAGAACACTACAGATACTAAATTTGTCATTCAGAGCGCAAGCGAAGAATCTCAAAATCTAATTATATTTAAATCCCAAGCATATGTGTTTGGGATTTTTTTTGGTTTACCGAACGAAACTTTAGTGTAGTTCGGGCAATTTGCTTTTGGTAGAAAAAACCAAAACCAACCAGGCTTTCCACTATATCTTTTTCTCGTACCTTAAAAAAGGATGCCGTTGCAATCCTTATCGCGGGCTAATCCTTTACGGTCATTGCTAGAGATAACGAAGTGCAATCTGTTGGTTTCATTTCCAACTTTTAAAATGCACTTCGTTTATTTTTAGACAAACTATCCGAGTTTTTAATACTTAAAAACCAGGAATTATATACCACATTACACTAAAACAAAAGGAATAGTTGTTTAAAACAATAAAAGCCTATACAATTTAAGTACAGGCTTTTATTTTTTATGGTTAAATACTGGGTTTAATTAAAAACCTCCTATATCTTTTCTTTGAATTAAATTTGCCATATTTTTTTATTTAAGATTTGTTTGATAAATGTAATAATTATTATTTAATACTTTATTAAAATTATGTTATTATTTAAACGTTTTATTCTAAAAAATTATTTTGCTAATATATAAAAAAATTATTTGGGCTCACCCCATTTTTTACTTAACTGAACAAAGTCGTCCCAACACTTGTCATATCCCTTTTCACTTTGAGCATCTTTTATGTAGGTTTTTAAGGTTGAATAAGCATTGTAAAACATAGAATGCATCGCATCTTTAATTATATGCTCATCTACAAAATCATTTTTAATTTGCAAGGATATATGCTCAAAGAAATTTAACAATAAATGTAGTCTAGAATGGTCTTTGGGATTAACCTTTAGGTACTCTTTTAACGGTTCTACATTAGATCCTAAGATTAAGTTAGGAACCTCTTTTTTGATATCACGATA
>JGI24723J26617_10001798_pt1 | contig 18260 bp, 21 predicted proteins | sample Cruoilmetagenom6_FD_26617 | JGI IMG/M metagenome (IMG submission 26617)
CTTGCGACACTCGGCACGTTCATCCTCTGGCTCGGCTGGTTCGGGTTCAACGGTGGCTCGCAGCTCTACATGGACACCGCCGGCAACGTCGCGGACATCAGCCGCATCTTCGCCAACACCAACACGGCAGCCGCTGCCGGGGCCGTGGTCGCGCTGATCCTAACGCAGGTGATGTACAAGAAACCCGACCTCACGATGATCCTGAACGGCGCACTCGCGGGCCTCGTCTCGATCACCGCAGAGCCGCTTATGCCGTCGCTGATCTCGGCGACGCTGATCGGTGGTGTCGGTGGTCTGATCGTGGTGCTGGCAGTGCCGATGCTTGACCGGTTCAAGATCGACGATGTCGTGGGCGCCATCCCGGTGCACCTCTTCGCCGGGATCTGGGGCACGATCGCCGTGGTCTTCACCAATGACGCGGCCAACCTGCTGACCCAGATCACATCCATCGTGATCGTCGGCCTCTTTGTCTGCGTCACCTCGGCGCTGGTGTGGTTCGCGCTCAAGTTCAGTGTCGGCATCCGTGTCGACGCAGAGGCCGAGATCGACGGGCTCGACACGACCGAACTGGGCATGGAAGCCTATCCCGATTTCTCCAGAGGCTGACGTTCCTTCCCAGACCCCAACCTTGCGAGAAATGAAACCCCGGACGTTCGCGTCCGGGGTTTTTTCGCGGTGTGGCTCTGACGCCCCCTTTGTCTCGGATGGTCTCAACAGGCCGTGCTGCCAGCCACCTTCTTCGGCGCACCGGTCGCCATGTCGACGCCGATATAGGGCTGCCCGGCCTTCTTCCACGCGGCGAACCCTCCCTCCATATGCGCGATCCGGTCCAGCCCGCCCTCCAGCGCCAGCTTGGCCATCTTGCCCGACCGCACGCCAGAGCCACACATCAGCACGATCCGCTTGCCCATCTGTGACGGCAGCTTGTCAGGATCGAATGACGCCATCGGCATCAGCATCGCACCGCCGATCTGCTCCATCATGTATTCCGGCGGCGTGCGCACGTCGATCAGCACGATCCGGTTCTGCTCCCACGCCTCGGCCACCTCCTCTACGGTCATCGTCTCCAGCGTGCGGCCATCAATGTCTTCGCTTTGCATCCTGTCATCCTTTGCCAGTGTTTGATCTTGCGCGCCGGAGCCTCGAAACACTCGGCGCATTTGCCCGCGTGTCCAGCCCGGCGGCGGGCTTATCCTGCTGGTTCATATATGCCTTGCAGAGCGGCCTGCCACCGCCATACGGCGTGAACCCGCTGATCGGCCTACGCGGGAAAGGACACACATCCAGCAACCCGTTGCCGCTGGCAGAATCGCACACCCTCATGCTAAGTCTTGTGGCATGGCGCAAACGACACCCCACATCAGCGACACCCGCCCACAGATCCGCCCACTGGACGAGGCCGCGATCAACCGTATCGCGGCGGGCGAGGTAGTCGAACGGCCGGCCTCTGCGGTCAAGGAACTGGTGGAAAACGCCATCGACGCGGGCGCGCGCCGGATCGAAATTGCCTATGCCGACGGGGGCAAGACGCTAATCCGCGTGACCGATGATGGCTGCGGCATCCCCTCCGAAGACCTGCCGCTGGCCCTCGCGCGCCACGCCACCTCCAAGATCGACGGCAGCGACCTGCTCAACATCCACACTTTCGGGTTTCGCGGCGAGGCGCTGCCATCGCTCGGTGCGGTGGGTCGGCTCACCATCGCCTCTCGCGCCGCGGGCGAGGACGCCGCCGAGATGACCGTCGCGGGCGGCACCGCCAGCGCGGTGAAACCCACCGCCCTGAATGGCGGCACCGTGGTCACGCTGCGCGATCTCTTTTACGCCACCCCGGCACGGCTGAAATTCATGCGCACCGACCGGGCCGAGGCGCAGGCGATCACCGACACGGTCAAGCGGCTGGCGATGGCCGAACCGCAGATCGGTTTCACCCTGCGCGACGTGTCCGGCCGCGGCGCGGGGCGCACCGTTTTTCGCGCCGATCCCGAAACTGGCGACCTGATGGGCGCCATGAGTCAGCGCCTGACCCGCATCCTAGGGCGCGAATTCACCGACAACGCCATCGCAATCGACGCCGAGCGCGACGGGCTGACCATGACCGGCTATGCCGCCCTGCCCACCTATTCGCGCGGCTCGGCACTGGCGCAATACCTCTTCGTCAACGGCCGCCCGGTGCGCGACAAGATGCTGACCGGTGCATTGCGCGCCGCCTACCGCGACCTGATGAGCCGCGACCGCCATCCCGCCGCAGCCCTCTTCATCGAATGCGAGGGCACTTTGGTGGACGTCAACGTGCACCCCGCCAAATCCGAGGTACGCTTTCGCGATCCGGGCACGGCGCGTGGGCTGATCGTGTCGGGCCTGCGCCATGCGCTGGCCGAGCAGGGCCACCGCGCCTCAAGCACGGTCGCGGGCGCCACTCTGGGCGCGTTCCGGCCCGAGCCGACCGGCGCGCGCATCTACCAGATGGACCGCGCAAGCCAGCCCCCCCTGCCACGCCCCTCCCCCGGTTTCGCCGAGATGCAATCGGCCTACAGCGCCCGGGTCGAGGACAGCCCGCAAGTGCTGGACGAGACCCCCGCCGCACCTGCCGAAAACCACCCGCTGGGGGCCGCGCGCGCGCAACTGCATGAAAACTACATCATCGCCCAGACCGAAGACGGCATGGTCATCGTCGATCAGCACGCCGCCCACGAGCGGCTGGTCTACGAGCGCCTGAAACGCCAGCGCGCGGAAAACGGCGTCGGGGCACAGGCGCTGCTGATCCCCGAGATCGTCGACCTCTCCGAGTCCGACTGCGCCGCGCTGATGACCATCGCAGACGACCTCGCCAGCTTCGGCCTCGGGATAGAGCCGTTCGGCGGCGGTGCCATCGCCGTTCGCGAAACGCCCGCCATCCTCGGCCCCGTCGATGCCCGCGCGCTGATCCTCGATATCCTCGACGAACTGGCCGATCAGAACGACAGCGACACCCTTGGCATCCGCATCGACGCAATCCTCAGCCGCGTCGCCTGTCACGGCTCGATCCGCTCGGGCCGCCGCATGCAGGCGGACGAGATGAACGCACTCCTGCGCGAGATGGAGGCAACACCGCATTCCGGCCAGTGCAACCACGGCCGCCCCACCTATGTCCGCCTCGCTCTCAGCGATATCGAAAGGCTCTTTGGCCGCACATGATCCAGATCGGCGCCACCCAGTATTCCCTGAACGATCCGCTTGTCATCGCCGCCCTCGCCGGGGCTGTGATCCTTCTGCTGATCCTCACCCTGCTGGTCATGGCGGTGCGCGCCGCTGCCCGCTCGGCCCGCCTGTCCGAGCCACTCGCCCAGCAGATCAACCAGATGCAGGCCCGCGTGCAGGGCCTCAGCGACGGACAGCATCAGCTGGCAGGCGGCCTCACCCATGTCGCCGAAGCGCAATCAGCCGCGCAATCCAACATGCTGCAACTGATGGAACAGCGCCTTGCTGCGGTCAGCGAAAAGATGAACGAGAACCTCAGTGGCTCTGCCCGCCGGACCGCACAATCGCTCGGCGATCTGCAACAGCGACTACAGACCATCGACAAGGCACAGGCCAACATCACCAAGCTGTCAGGCGACGTGCTGACGCTGCAGGACATTCTCAGCAACAAGCAGACGCGCGGCGCGTTTGGCGAAATCCAACTGAATGACATCGTGCTCAAGGCCCTGCCCAAAGACAGCTATACGATGCAGCACACGCTATCCAACGGCAAACGGGCCGATTGCCTGATCCACCTGCCCAACCCGCCGGGGCCCATCTGCATCGACAGCAAATTCCCGTTAGAGGCCTACGAGGCGCTGCGCCGTGCCGGCACCGACTGGGAGGCGAACGAGGCCGCGAAATTCCTGCGCGCCTCCGTGAAGAAACACATCAAGGACATCTCGGACAAATATATCCTCGACGGCGAAACCGCCGATGGCGCGCTGATGTTCCTGCCGTCCGAGGCGGTCTATGCCGAGCTGCACGCCAACTTCCCCGAGCTGGTGCGTGAAGGCTTCGCCGCGCGGGTCTGGATCGTCTCGCCCACAACCTGCATGGCCACGCTCAACACCATGCGCGCGATCCTCAAGGATGCCCGCATGCGCGAACAGGCGGGCGCCATCCGCCGCGAACTGGGCCTGCTCTTTGCCGACGTGGAACGCCTCGGTAGCCGGGTCGAAAACCTGGACCGCCATTTCGGTCAGGCCTCCAAGGACATCGCCGAAATCAAGATTTCCTCCGACAAGGCCGGCCGCCGCGCCCGGCGGCTGGACAATTTCGATTTCGAGGAGCTGGCCCCAGAGACCGAGCCGACGATCATGAAGCTGGCGAAAGACATCTGAGAGCCCTTTGTCGCCGCTGGACGATCCACATCCAGCAGCCGCGAACCTCGGACAAAGGCAGCACTCACCTTGAGTTTCACTGTCGCGTTGTGGCGTCCTCTATGCGCCGGCACTTTCACATCCCGAGGGTGTGACAGACGCATGAAAACGACAAAGGACCGCATTTGCGGTCCTTTGCTGTGATACTGCCGAAGGTATAACTAGCGGCGTTTACGCTTTAATGCACCCAATCCGGCAAGTCCGGCAAGCAGCAACGGCAGGCTCGCGGGGATCGGTACTGGCGACACCGGAGTGGTCGCCGCGTCCGTGAACCCAAAGTCATCCAAGGCGAAAGCGAACGAACCGGGTCGAGTATTGATCAAAGAAATCGATGAGATGTCTCTCGCATCGCTGGCAAACCCCAGATAGGTCAAGTTAGACCCCGCCGAGAAGTTGTCGGTAAAGCTTCCGCCGCCATCAAAATTGATTGTGAGATCAAAGCTAGGCATTAACCCGTTGGCCACAAAACCAAAGCCGCCTTTCAGAGTGTCGAAAGTAATATGTAGTGGCGTAAAAGGATTCTGGATTCCGTCGAGAAATCCACCATTGAACCCACCACCGCCGTCAATGTTAAAGAAGTTACCTGTTCCTACCGCGGTAGAAAAAGTCACACCGCTGACAATGTCCCCAGGCATGATCCCAGCTTCGGCGGTGGCGTCGTTCAAAATGCCAGAGGTGATTGGAAAATGGGAAGTAGGACCAAAGTCCTCAACTGTCAGAGTCCCGGTCGCAGCCTCCAGCGAGGCTTGGTCTGAAAATAGTGATACAGTGCCCGCATATGCGGGAAGATTGGCACCAAATATCAAACCCGCCGCTATTGTTGCCGCATTGATTACAGTATTCTTCCTAGCCATGGATTAACCCCATCAATTAGAAGCGAACGTGCCTTTGCACAATCAAATTTTTTTAAAAAAAACCGAATTCCTGAGGAAATATAGTACCATCCCTCTGATATGAGTCAACTTTTTTGTGAATATCGGCCCTTGGGTGCCCGCCGCCAAGAACGTCCATTCTTGACACGAGCGGGCTCTGTTAATGGCGACGTAAAAAATTGACTCAATTACCCACCGCATGCCATATGCTAGAAGTGAGTGTGTAATTTGAGGGTAATTTTATGAATCTTTTCAAGAAGAAATTTGCGGTAGCGTTCGCGCTTTGTTTTTTGGCAGGAGCGGCACAGTCAGCGCCCATAAGCCAGACTGAATACGGCCTCACCGGCCTTAGTAATGGTTGGACGCTTGGACGAACCGACTGGAATGCTGCCGACGAATTCGGTCATGGCGGGACGGCGTTGGCTACGGCAGCGACCGTCTTGCAAGATGGGTATTCTCCCCTTTCGCCCAATCAGACCGGCCAGTACAATGGTATTTATCGTTGGCCGACGCTGGGTCTGGAAAACCTCACATTCTCAATGAATGGTGGGACAGATTACGTCTTGGATAGCCTTACTTTCCTGTCATCCAGATCTTACAGTTCACTAACGCAAATCGAGCTTCAGTACAGGCTCGATGGCGGAAGCTGGATGTCGAGTGTCGCAACCTCAACAGGAGCCTTGGGGATGTCGCATAGTGGCGCTGCGGAGGTATATAGCCTCTCCTTCGGTAACGTTCAGGCGGACCAGTTTCGACTACTGTTTGGAACTGGAGGGGATCAGGTCTCTTTGCACGAAGTGAATATCAGCGGCACTCTTGCGCAGCCCTCTGTAGTTCCCTTGCCTGCGGCTTTACCGCTTCTTCTGGCCGCGATGGGTACTCTTGGTTTTGCTGGGCGTCGGCGCAAGTCCACCTGACGCAAAGCACCCAGTTTTGCGGGAGTCCACGAGGCAGTCTGGCTGCGGAACGACTCCCCTCGACACCCTGTTTGGGCTGTCGGAAGCTACACTATCCACACCTGACAACGCTCGCCCCATGCCAGTCCCTTTCGATTTTGCCGGAAGGGACACAGGCAAGCGTGATCCGCATCAAGGAGAATGCGGTGCAGTTCTCCCATTTTCCTTGACCCCGCCCCTCACATCGTCTCCAGGCAATGCCGACGGAACGCGCGTTTGAGCATGTCCAGCTCTTCGCGCAGCAATGTCACCTCGGCGCGGATGTCATAGGCCAGCGCCTCTCCAGAAATCAGCGAGAAATTACCCAGCACCGCATCGCCGCTGGTTTCGCGGATCAGGAAGGTCTGCACGCCGTCGGCGATCATATGCGCCGGGATCGGCACCCGCAACACCCAATGCGCGGCATCCGCATTCTCGATCACCTGGACACCCTCGACCGCCTCGCCCAGATGCGTAACCTCGATCCGGGGCTGGGCGTTACCCTCGCCGTCATGGGTCAGCACGCCTTCCCACACGCCCTCGAACAGCCGGGTCTTGGTCAGGGTGAATTCGCTCATCTCAGCCTCCTCAGAAATCAGCCCGCAGGCGGCGGCTCAGCGTCACGTCGCGCAAGGTGACCTGACTCATTTGCGGGTTCTCAAAGATCAGGTCCAGCCAGGCGCGCTCGATCCGCTTCTCATTGAGGTTGGAATAGGCCAGGTCGAATTCCACCACGATATCGTCCTCGTGCAGCGGCAGTTCGCGCACAATCTGTTCGGTGTTGGGGCCGTGCTTGATATTGAGCCGGGCAAATATCTCCAGCGGCTTTTCCATTTCGACAATCGTGTTGAGCCGGATCAGGTGGTTTTTCTTCAGCCCGTCCACCGCGCCGTGCGGCAGATCCAGAACCACCGACAGGAACGAGCCATCAAAGTTGAACACGTCCATGCGCAGCCCGAACGGCGCCAGATCGGCCTCGCGCTGGTTGCGCACCTGCCGCAATGTCAGCTCGGAATGTGCACAATCATGAAACAATATCAGCTCATCGCCCAGCTTCGACTTGCTCTGCGCCGACGATATGCCGGGGCTGGGCAGCGGCATGCACCACAGCGACGGGCGCCAGGCCCAGTCAGTGCCGTGCGGTCTGGGAAAGGCGTGGCTGCCGATCATCGGCAGGGCAAGCCGGCTCTCGGCCACCGCCATCATTTCATTCAGGGAATATAGCAGCTTGCGCGCGTTGGCTCGTTCGCGCCGCAGCTCTTTCAGGGACATGTCCGACGCACGCCGGGCGGCCTTGGTCCAACGGCGTACAGCGCGCCGAAGTACGATCCAGTCCCCCAATGCACTGCGCATCTGCATTCTGTCCGGCCCCCTCGCGTTCTGGCAATGTTTTATCTTGCCTAGCCAGTCCCTTCCAGAGGATTAACTACGTTTTCGAAACAATCCAGACAATATCGCCTGTATCCCGTCCGGATTGGCCGGCTGTGGCGTGGCAGTCGCGTGGTTGACGCGAACCGTGCCTGTTACATCCGCCTGTCCCGTTGTCACGGGCTTGGGGCTCTGCGTGACCGCGGGCGGCGTGTCCGGCTGGCGTGACGGGCGCGGGCTGGCGTCGCGCATCTGTTCGGCCATGGCGATCAGCAGATGCTTGCCCTCGCGCCCGGCAGCAGCACTGCCCGCCCGGCCATAGGCGGCAAGGCCGACAAGATGCCCGTTGATCACCAAGCTCGCCCGCCAATAGCGCGCGTCGCCGCCGGGAATACCGGCATCACCACCCTGCCCCACATGAACCAGAGAGATGCCATCGCCATCGATCTCGGCCAGAATGCGCGCCGGAGCCAGGCTCTGGCTGATTTCGGCCGCACTCGGCTGCGTGGCACCGGGATCGGCAGACAGGACAGATACCGTGATCACCGCCGGAGAGGGGGCCTGTGACGACCCGCTGGCCAGGTGGCGGCAGGAGGCCAGCAAGGCAAAGCTGCTGGCCGCGCGGCGGCGCACCGACGTGCTGTCGATGCAGTACCCCTTTGGCCCCACGACGACGACCTCACCCCGAAAGAACGTAACGCGACTCAGCGGCGCGTCCTTGTCGATCTGCGCCGCGCTAAACCCCATTGCATCCGGGCTCGCGCCTTCCAGACAGGCCGCCAGCGGCAGGACCGCCGCCAGCATCAAGGCCATGCGCAAACCGCGCAGAGAGCGCCCCCGAAGGGTAGCCCCGCTAGATGTCCATATAGACATGGCGTTCCGCCTCGGCGCCCGGATGGGTCACCGCCCCCTTGTAGGTCGAGCCCACAAGCTGCGCGTATTTCCACAACGCACCCGAGGCATAGAGCGTCTCGCGCGGGCCGGGCCAGACCGCCTTGCGGGCCGCCAGTTCTTCGTCGCTCAGATCGACACTGAGTTCGCCGGTGATCGCATTGATGGTGATCATGTCGCCGTTTTGCAGCAGCGCGATAGGGCCACAATGTGCAGCTTCGGGGCCGACATGGCCGACGCAGAAACCGCGCGTCGCGCCCGAAAAACGCCCGTCGGTGATCAGCGCAACTTTCTTGCCCATGCCCTGACCGCTCAGCGCCGCCGTGGTGGCCAGCATCTCGCGCATGCCGGGGCCGCCTGCCGGGCCTTCGTTGCGGATGACAATCACCTCGCCTTCCTCATAGGCGCGGTTCTGCACCGCCTCAAAGGCGTCCTCTTCGCATTCGAACACCCGCGCCGGGCCGGTAAAGACCTGATTCTGCGACGGGATGCCCGCAACTTTGACGATCGCCCCTTCGGGGGCCAGATTGCCCTTGAGCCCGACAACGCCGCCGGTCTTGGTCAGCGGTGCGTCGATCGGATAGATCACCTTGCCATCGGCCTCGCGGGTGATCATGTCCAGCTCTTCGCCGATGCTGCGGCCGCTGGCGGTCACGCAATCCTCGTGAATCAGCCCCGCCTTGCGCAACTCCTTCATCACCACCGGAATGCCGCCAACGTCATACAGATCCTTGGCGACGTATGCGCCGCCGGGTTTCAGATCGACGAAATAGGGCGTGTCGCGGAAAATTTCACACACATCTTCGAGGAAGAAGTCGATGCCGGCCTCATGTGCAATCGCGGGCAGGTGCAGCCCCGCATTGGTCGACCCACCGGTGCAGGCCACGACGCGCGCCGCGTTTTCCAGCGATTTCAGCGTCACCACATCGCGGGCGCGGATGTTCTTCTCGATCAGGTTCATGACCGCCCGGCCGGACGCTTCGCCATACTGGTCGCGGCTCTCGTAGGGGGCCGGCATGCCAGAGCTGTTCATCAGCGCCAGACCAATTGCCTCGCTGACGCAGGCCATGGTGTTGGCAGTGAACTGCCCGCCGCACGCGCCCGAGCTGGGGCAGGCCACGCGCTCCAGCATATCCAGCGCGGCATCAGACATTGTGCCGTTCTGGTGGCGGCCGACGGCCTCGAACATGTCCTGCACGGTCAGGTCGCGGCTGCGGAAATCGGCGGGAATCTCTTCGACCTGCGGCGCCTTGCCCGGCAGGATCGAACCGCCATAGATGAACACCGAAGGCGTATTCAGCCGTACCATCGCCATCATCATCCCCGGCAGCGACTTGTCACAGCCCGCCAGGCCGACGATCGCATCATAGGAATGGCCGCGGATCGTCAGTTCGACCGTATCGGCAATCGCCTCGCGGCTCGCCAGGCTCGACCGCATGCCCTCGTGGCCCATCGCGATACCGTCCGTCACGGTGATCGTGGTGAACTCGCGTGGTGTGCCCATCGCCTGCTTGACGCCCATCTTGACCGCCTGCGCCTGCCGGCTCAGCGCGATGTTGCACGGCGCGGCCTCGTTCCAGCAGGTCGCGACGCCAACCAGAGGCTGGTGAATCTCTTCTTCGCTCACGCCCATCGCGTACATGTAGGAACGGTGCGGCGCCTTCGCCGGGCCTTCAGTTACATAGCGGCTGGGCAGTTTGGATTTGTCGAACTTAGTCATGGTTTGGCCTCGCGATGCAGTGTTCCGCATTGGCATAGGCGAGCGGCGCGCAGCGTGCAAGCGCGGGCACGCGCCCGATTGCGCCCGAATACCGCCCGCAGCGGGGTGTTTCGCGCGCATTTCGGGGCACCAATCGGGCGCGAAACACCCATCACATTCACAGGATATTCCGTATTTCGCCACTTTCCCGGATGCAAATACCCGCCGAAACGCATTAGCATGGCGCCATGAAGTACGCGCCCCATCAGTTGCTGATCGCACCCGCCCGTGGCAGCCAGGAACTGTGGCGCCTCGGCGCAGGCATTGCCCTGATTTCCGCCCTCTTCGTGGTCATGGCATCGATCTATAGCGAACTCTGCCGGGCCTGGCTGCCGCCTGCGGCCTGGGGCCGTGACGGGCGCGGGGTCGAGTATGCCAGCACCCCCTGGGGCACACTCGTGAATCTCTACATTTTCGGGCTGTTGATCATCGCGGTCTGGCTCACCCTCCTACTGCTGCACACAAGGGAATTGCGCAGCCTGTTCGGGCCGCCCACGCTGGCCCTACGGCAATTCTGGCGTGCCTTGGTCGCGATTGTGCTGCTGACCGCGCCGCTGACCGCACTGCCCGCGCCCCCCGCCCTGACCCCTGCGCCGCATCTGCCATTGGATATCTGGCTGGCATTCCTCGCCCCGGCGCTGCTCGGCGTCCTGCTTCAGGTCAGCGCCGAAGAAATCGTCTTTCGCGGCTATCTGCAAAGCCAGCTTGCCGCACGGTTTTCCCACCCCCTGCTCTGGATGGGCCTGCCTTCGGTATTCTTTGCAGCACTTCACTACGCCCCCGGCCAGATGGGCGAAAACGCCTGGGTGGTGGTCGTCTGGGCCGGGTTCTTTGGTCTGGCCGCCGCCGACCTGACCGCCCGCACCGGCACGCTTGGCCCGGCGATTGCCCTGCATCTGGTCAACAATACCAACGCATTGCTGCTGGCCGCGCCCGAGGGCGTGTTCGACGGTCTGGCCCTTTATACATATCCCTACGGCCTCTCGGATACCGGGTTCATCCTGACATGGATGCCGGTCGATCTGATGGTGCTGCTGTGCAGTTGGCTGGCGGCACGGGTGGCGCTGCGGGTCTAGGCCGGGCCGGATGCAATACGCGGGAATGCATGAATTGCAATTTGCCGCGCGCCGTCCTATCTCAGTGCAAATCGCATTGCCAAGGGGCCGATCTGACATGAACTGGATCACCAACTACATGCGTCCGCGCATCAACTCGATCTTTTCGCGCCGCGAGATGCCCGAGAACCTCTGGAGCAAATGCGACGAGTGCGGCACCATGCTGTTTCACCGCGAACTGTCGCAGAACCTCGGCGTCTGCACCGGCTGTGGCCATCACATGCACATCGCACCGCGCGAGCGATTCAAATCATTGTTTGACGGCGGCGTGTTTTCCGAGATCGACGTGCCCGCACCAGCCACCGACCCGCTGCATTTCCGCGATCAGAAACGCTATCCCGACCGGATGAAAGCCGCTCAGAAGGCAACCGGCGAGAAAGAGGCGATGCTGGTCGCCATAGGCGAGATCGGGCGCACCCCCATCGTTGCCGCGGCGCAGGACTTTTCCTTCATGGCCGGGTCGATGGGCATGTATGTCGGCAACGCGATCATCGCGGCGGCCCAGCAGGCGGTCAAACTTCAGCGCCCGCTGATCCTGTTCTCCGCCGCAGGTGGCGCGCGCATGCAGGAAGGCATCCTGTCGCTGATGCAGATGCCACGCACCACCGTCGCCGTGCAGATGCTCAAGGAAGCAGGCCTGCCCTATATCGTCGTTCTGACCCACCCCACCACCGGCGGCGTGACCGCGTCCTATGCGATGCTGGGCGATGTGCAGATCGCCGAGCCAGGCGCGCTCATCTGCTTTGCCGGACCGCGCGTGATCGAACAAACGATCCGCGAGAAACTGCCCGATGGATTTCAACGGGCCGAATACCTGCTGGACCACGGGATGCTCGACCGGGTGACCCCGCGCCCTCAGATGCGTGACGAGTTGATCAAGATCACCCGCATGTTGTTGAACCTGCCACCGGTCATTGTCGGCGATCTGCCGGCCCCGGAGCGCGAAACCCCGGCAGAGGAGCCCGCCAAAGAGGCCGCACCCGCCACGCCAGAGGCTGACCCCAAAGCATGAGCGCGTCAGGATCAGACGTCATCCTGCAACGGATGATGGCCCTGCACCCCAAGATCATCGATCTCACGCTGGACCGCGTCTGGAGGCTGCTCGCGGCCTTGGGCAATCCTCAGGATGCCTTGCCGCCGGTCATTCACATCGCGGGCACCAACGGCAAGGGCAGCACGCAGGCGATGCTGCGCGCCGGGCTGGAGGGCACCGGGGCCAGCGTGCATGCCTACACCTCGCCGCATCTGGCGCGGTTCCACGAACGTATCCGCATCGCGGGCCATCTCATTACCGAAGATGCGCTCACCGACGTGCTGGATGAATGCTACCGCGCCAACGGTACCGACAGCATCACCTATTTCGAGATCACGACCTGCGCCGCCCTGCTGGCAATGTCCCGCACCCCGGCCGACTATACGCTGCTCGAAGTCGGGCTCGGCGGGCGGCTGGACGCAACCAACGTGATCGCGCAGCCCGCCCTGACAATCGTCACGCCGGTCTCGATCGACCATGAACAATATCTCGGCAACACGCTGGCGGCCATCGCCGGCGAGAAGGCTGGGATCATCAAGCGCGGCGTGCCCTGTGTCGTCGGCCCGCAACCCGATGAGGCGCTGGAAGTGATCGAGGCAACCGCTGCCCGGCTTGGCGCGCCGCTGCTCGCCCACGGTCAGCACTGGCACGCCTATGCCGAAAACGGCCGACTGGTGTTTCAGGACGAGGCCGGCCTGCTGGACCTGCCCCTCCCGAACCTGCCCGGCGACCACCAGATCGAGAACGCCGGTGCGGCACTGGCGGCCCTGCGGCATCTGAACAAGGGCGATGCGGCCTATATTGCCTCCGTCACCGAGGCACATTGGCCAGCCCGCATGCAACATCTGCGTCACGGCACCCTGGCCGAGGCCGCACCCGACGCCGAGCTGTGGCTCGATGGCGGGCACAATGCCGCGGCAGGCATCGCCCTGGGGCGACATCTGGCCAGCCTGCCCAAACGCCCCACGCATCTGATCTGCGGCATGCTCAATACCAAGGACGTGAGCGGCTACCTGCGCCCCTTGGCCGCGCAGGCCGCCAGCCTGACCGCCGTCGCCATCCCCGGCGAAGCCAACACCCTGCCCGCCCAAGCCACCGCCGAGGCCGCGCGACAGGCCGGAATGCCCGCCAGCACCGCCGCTTCGCTGCGCGAGGCGCTGGCCGCGATTGTCGCATCAGAACCGCGCGCGCGGATCCTGATCTGCGGATCGCTCTACCTGGCCGGACACGTCCTGCGCGAAAACGGCTGATAGTTTGAAAAGTCATTTCCGGCAACGTCTGGTAACGACTCGCTTTTTGGGTCTTTGGGCTCCGGAAAAAGCCCCGCTACCCCTTGCGTTAACCTACTTTATGTTGACGGAATTGCGCGGAGCGCTCTATATATATGGCTACGACCAAAGCGTGACAGGCTGGCAGCCTGAAAAACACACTTTTGCGACGAGGGGACCGGGCAGTAATGAGAAATGGCATTCGGACGATCCTGCAAACATTGCATGACCTTCCCACGATAGCTGGCTCCGCCCTGCGCCACTTTTTGACAGTTTCCAACATCGCACAGACCGCGCCCGCGCCAATCGCGGCCCGCTCGCGCGCACCAGCCGATCCAAGGCTGGCCAGAAAAAGATCATACTGACGCACTGAACAGGACCGAGGGACACAGGCAGACCCAAGAACAACGTGGCAGGAGCGATTGAGGAGCCGGTTCAACGGCTCCCTTTCCTTTTCTGGGGGCAGCATTCGCGACAAACGAAAAAAGCCGCACCATCTCTGGCGCGGCTTTTGTATGCCTGAAGATCGACCTGCTTAGTGCAGCTTGGCGTCGACCGTCTCGATAGCGTCTTCGATCAGCTTGTTGCCGTTGGCAGCTGTCATCTGCTTGGCAATCACTTCACGCGCAGCGGCGATGGCGATTGTCACGGCACGGTCGCGCACTTCGCGGATCGCGCCCGCTTCGGCAGAGGCGATCTGTTCATCGGCGGCCTGCATACGGCGGGCAATCGACTTCTTCAGATCTTCCTTGGCCTGTTCTGCCGCAGCCGCAGCTTCGGATTTGGCGTGCTCGACAATGCGATCCGCCTGCTCCTGAACTTCTTTCTGCTTGCGCTCATAGCTGGCCAGCAGGGTCTGCGCTTCTTCGCGCAGGGCCCGTGCCTCTTCCAGTTCTGATTTGATGGTGTCGGCGCGCTTGTCCAGCAACCGGCCCAGCATGGCTGGAACCTTGAGGTAGAGCAGCACCGCAACAAACAGAATGAACGAGATCGTGACCACGAAATTCGTGTTCGTCAGCGAAAAGAACGGGCCACCAGCGGCAAAGGCCGGGCTGGCAGAGGTCAGGGCAATGAGAATGGCAAGTTTGCGCATGATATTACCCTTTCACTCGCGACGCGACGGCCGCATCGACGGTTTTGGCGTCGGCCTTGCCGCCCATTGCGGCAACGATTGCCAGAGCTGCGTCCTTGGCCACCTCACCGACGCTTTCCAGCGCACCGGCACGGATTTCGGCGATTTTCTTTTCGCCTTCCGCAGTCCGGGCCGCGATTTCGGCATCGGCCTTGGCCAGCGCCTCGTCAAGCTCGGCTTTGATCCCGGCCTTGGTTTCGGCGATGATGTTCTGCGCGTCAGAGCGCGCATCGGCCAGCGCCTTGTTATAGGCGATCTCGGCTTCCACTGCCTTGGCCTTCAGGTCTTCGGCAGCAGCGATATCATTGGTGATTGTGCCCTGGCGTTCCGCCAGAATGGCCGCGATGCGCGGCAACGCAATACGCGACAGCACAAAGAAGATCACGACGAGCGTGACCGCAAGCCAGAATATCTGGTTGCCCATCCACTCGGGGCAAAGCTGCGGCATGCCGATGGCGCCGCCGTGGCTGTCCACGCACTTGCCGGCCTCTTCAAGCCCGACAGGGCTTACATGCCCTTCAACAGCAGCAGCTGTGGTTTCGGTCGCCATGTCGTCGTCCTCCAGAAGGAAACGTTCCAGTTGCACCAGGCAGGGGCGACATCACCCCTGCCCGGCCCGTAAGGATCATATACCCAGTGGTTTAGACGGCGAACATCAGCAGAAGTGCCACGAGGAACGAGAAGATCCCCAGCGCTTCGGAGAATGCGATACCGATGAACATGGTGGCCGTTTGACCGCCAGCTGCCGACGGGTTGCGCAGGGCACCCGACAGGAAATTGCCCACAACGTGGCCCACACCAACAGCAGCACCGCCCATGCCAGTACAGGCCAGACCCGCGCCAATGTATGCGCCCATTTGTACGACGTCACCTTCCATTTGATTTCTCCTTACGATGGAATTGAGTTGTTTTCGATGTTCGTATGCGGATCATTCCGCGGTTGTTTCGTGTGCCGGGCTTCTGCCCGGCGGTCCCTTAGTGGTGCGGATGCAGCGCATCCTTCAGATACACACAGGTCAGGATGGTAAAGACATAGGCTTGGATGAAGGCCACCAGCACTTCGAGAGCGTAGATCGCTGTGATCGCGATGATGCTCAGCGGCGTCACCAGAACACCGATCCAGCCGATCAGGATCATCGGGGCAAAGGCCGCGAAAACCTTGATCACCGCGTGGCCGGCCATCATGTTGCCCGCCAGACGAATGGAGTGGCTCACCGGGCGCACGAAGTAGGAAATCACTTCAATCAGCGCCAGGATGGGGCGCAGCGGCAGCGGTGCCGAGCTGATCCAGAACACACCGAGAAAGCCGAGCCCGTGCTTGAAGAAGCCCATCAGGGTCACCGTCAGGAACACCAACATCGCCAGCACTGCCGTCACGGCGATGTGGCTGGTGGTGGTGAAGGCGCCGGGCAGCAGACCCAGGAAGTTCGAGAATACGATGAAGATGAACAGCGTCATGATATAGGGGAAGTACGGCAGTGCATCCTTGCCCGCGACATCCTCGACCATCTTGCGAACGAACCCGTAGCACAGTTCTGCCACCGATTGGATCCGGGTCGGGATCGTCGACCGCTTGGAGGTGCCCAGCACCAGCAGGCCGATTGTCGCCAGCAGGGCCAGCGCCATCCAGAGCGTTACGTTGGTCACCGTGAAAACACCCACGGCGCCCTCACCAAAGAGCGGCTTGACGATGAACTGATCCATCGGGTGAAAGACCAGTTCCATGCCTTTTTCAGCGCCCTCGTGGGTTTCAGTCGCCATTTCTCGCCCTCTCGTCTCCGCCGGTTTCGACCGGCGTATTGTCCTTGGCCGTATCGGCCGCCTGGGTCTGCTGGATCTCCGTCGCGCTGCGCATCATCACCTTGATGCCGGCTGCGAGCCCCAGCAGTGTAAAAATCACGAGGAAGATCGGGAGTGTCCCGAACAGGCTGTCCAGCCCGTACCCCATGCCGAAGCCGATCAACAGACCGACCACCAATTCGATCACCATGCGCCAGGCCAGATGTGCCTGGGAATAGTGCTCATCCGTGTGCTTCTTTGTTTGCACGGGACCTTTCAGCGCCTCGATCTTCGCCTCCAGCGCCTTCAGCCGCTCGGCCTGATCGGGGTCTGTCACGCGCACAACCTCCCACGGAACGTTGGCGACAGTGCTATGCGCGGGCCGCGCCCGAGTCAAGCGCGCTGCCCGCGGCAAATCACACCCCGCAAGATATTGATTTATAATGAATTTTAACCCGACGAGAATCTTCGCGCGACACGCCTACGGCACCCGCAGCGCCCGGACAGCCCCCTTTGGCATATTCAACCATCCGGTTGAGTATCCGCCACCGCTAGCCGCGCACCACCATCACCGAGACCGGCGCATGCGCAGCCAGCCGCCCGCTATGGGACGCGATGATGTAGTCCGACCAGCCCGGCATGTGCGAGCCCGTAACCACCAGATCGGCCCCCAGCGAGGCGATCGCCCCGCGCAGGTGGCCATCCACATCGACGGCGGGATCGGGGGTCGGAATGTTCAGGGTTTCGACGGTCATGTCATGCGCGGCCGACAGCTCTGCCGCAAAATCCGCAAGCCGGCGCCCGTACTCGACGGCGTTATGCGACACGACCGCACTCAGCCCACCACTGACACTGACCAGCGTCAGGCGGGCGCCATAATGCCCGGCCAGATCGCAAGCCACCGCGATAGCGCGCGCCAGCCGGTCCTTCTCGGCCAGATCGACCGGCACCATGATGTGATGATACATTGTGTGTCCTCCCTGCCGCATTCTGCGCCGGGAGGCGGCCGCGCGCCTTGCGTTGCATCAAGCCCGCCATCGCGGCAGTTGACGGTTGGCCCCGCAAGGCGCTAGGGCGAGCCATGACCGACCCGCTCGACCTAGTCTTTGCCGCCCTTGCGGACCCCACGCGCCGCGCCATCCTCGCGATGCTGCTCGAGGATGACATGGCCGTGACCGACGTGGCAGAACCGTTCGAGATGAGCCTTGCAGCCATATCCAAACACCTCAACATCCTCAGCCGCGCCGGCCTGATCTCGCAAGAGCGGCGCGGGCGTGTGAAATGGTGCAAGCTGGAGCCGGGCGCGCTGAAAGCCGCGTCAGTCTGGATGCAGGGCTTTGGCCAGTTCGAACCGGTGAACCTCGACGCCTTTGAAAGGTTCCTGAAGGCCGAACTGAACGAAGAGCCCTACGAATAGGGCGTCACAGCACGAATTGCACGATGGCCAGAACGATGACGACGAGGCCGACAAGATAAATAATACTACGCATTTGGGTTTCCTCTCCTTGATTGTCACAGTTTAACTGCGCAGCCGCCGATTTGGTTCCCATGGGCAGCCAGATCCGACGCACAACCGACAGACAAGAGCGGCACCAGAGCTATACAAATCAGGATCGCCCCGGCCGCGCCCCTAGCAGGTTGCTGAATTAGTCGCTGATCCGGAACGCTGTCCCTGCACCGGTGCCGGTTCGGGTGATCTTCACACCTGTCGACGGGTCGGAGGCGCGCA
>JGI24723J26617_10001803_pt1 | contig 18240 bp, 13 predicted proteins | sample Cruoilmetagenom6_FD_26617 | JGI IMG/M metagenome (IMG submission 26617)
CGTTAATGGACAATCGTTAACCCAAGGATCAAAACGACCGCCCAGCTTCAGGAATTGGATAAAAAAGGGAAGTTGACCCAAAGGTGTGACTGCCGCATCAGGGTCCCATTCAATATGTACTTTTCCATCGTAAGTATCGACGTCTATGGCTGCTGGGAGCTGGCTTTTTGTGGTCGATAATGTCTCGCCCCTTTGGGTGAGTTGTTTTTGGCGGTAGGCTCATCGTAACACCTTGATTTTAGCGAGACTTAGAGTGCACCCTATTTTTTAACTGCCGTTTTAGGATTAATACACGAACTCACTACGCGTTATAAATTTCAAGATAGCGTCGACATGTTTCCTCCATAGAGTACTCGCGGCGCATTTTCTCTCTACCCTTTTCACCCATTTTTTTAATTTCTTTCGGGTTTTCCAGAAAAAATAAAATATGAGATTTAAGATTTTCAATATCACCGTAGGGGTATACAAAACCCGACACTTGATGATCGACAAGTTGAGCATTGCCTCCGACATCCGAAGCAATAACTGCTTTGCCTCGCGCCAAGGCTTCCATAATCGCCAGCGATAAACCCTCCGTTTCAGANTTCACTACCANCACATCAAANCCATGGTAGATCCCTTCGCGCTCCAGCACCGCGCCATGAAATACGATTTTTCCCGCAGTATTCTTAGTAGCAACTAACTCTTTTAAAGACTCTAACCTCGGCCCATCACCGAAAAAATGAAGTTCAAGCCGCTCTTGTATTTGTTTTGTTAGCTGGAAAAAAGCTTCCAGCAAATGAATTTGTTTCTTTAAACCCACCATCCGTCCAACAGAGCCAATCCGCACCACAGAGCCATCACCATCTAGATCACTTTCAATATCTATGGGCGGAAGATAAACACCATTTTCCACCACCTGGCACTTGTCTTTTGGCCAACCCTGGTTCTGAATAAACACATCCAATCCGCCACTAGATACAAATGTGACTTTGTGGATAAAGGGTTTAAGTAGCACATGAACAAACCGCCACTCTAGGCTAGACAGAGTCCTTTCTCCATGACGTGTATAAATAATTTTTTGCCTTAAAAAGGGCATTACAGGTAATAAATATTTCACAATAGCGGGGCTATGCACCTGGCAAATATCGATCTTATTATCGGCTAAAATCTGCAGAATGCGTTTAAACGTAAGCCAGCGGCTGGATGATTTTGGGGAGTAGGTATTGATGCCAGCTGCTTGAGCAACCTCTACGAACAAGTCACTGAAGTGGCCCATATTAATGATAATAGCTTCAATTCCATCACGTTGCTGCTGCATGGATAAATCAATAGCGAAACGCTCAGCGCCGCCAATATTTAAAGATGAAACAAAATGGGCAACGCGCAGTGGTTGCGCAGTAGCCTTCTCTACCCCAGTATTGTTTAAACTATTTTTAACCGAATTACTGCCCCGCTTCCTTTTCACCAAAACCTCCATTAAGTTGACGTAGCGCTGCCCCATATTTGCACGGCTAAATAGATGCTTTGCCCGCACCGCAGCCTCAAGCTGAGCTGCGAGTTCTTTATCGCCAATAACCTTCAGAAAAGCGCTAACCGTTTCATCTACCGAATCTGGCTCCACGAGAAGCCCCATTTTTTATCCTCTATAACGTCTGGTATACCGCCGACGCGGGTTGCCACGATGGGCAACGCGATTGCTGACGCCTCCGCGAAGATGAGACCGAAGAGTTCCTCCCTTCGCTGCCAATGGCAGAGTGCTTATTAATAACAATATTGCCAAAAGTAGGCAGCAGTAAACCGCCACCTACTTTTGCTCATCTTGGTAATTTGATACCCGAAAGAATTCTAGAAAGCTTGTAAAAAGAAATAACAAATAGGCGTATAAAACGCTGGTTAGAAACTGATAGACGAAATAAAAATAGCATTAAAAAGGACGATTTAAAAATTTGGTATAAATATTTTTTAAGTACTGAGTAGGCTTCGATTTCTAGGTAATAGCAGTGCTTATCGAGATCCACTTTTATATACGTCGCTTGTTTCACTTTAAATAACCGAAAACCAAATAATCACAAGGGATTAAACGCCATAAAAGGCGTCTTTGAATANAGCTATATAGGCATCACAGGCCCGCTCCCATGTATAAGTAACTACAACCTTGCTATAGAGGGATTCAGAAAGACGCTCTGCCATAACCGGGTCATTAATAAACTGCTCTATTGCAAGCTGTAAAGCAGTTTGATCTTCAATATCGACAAGTAAACCATTCTCACCATCAGATATTATTTCTCCCCCCCCCATTGTACGGGTGGATATGACGGGAACCCTGTTCACTGCTGCTTCCAATAAAACTATGCCAAAAGGCTCATAGCGAGACGGGAGTACAAACATTAGCGCATGTTGATAAAAGGCAGCCATTGAATGGGGAAATACATCGGTAAAAATATGCACCCTACTTTGCAAGCAGAGCTTTTCAATTTGAACCTGAATCTCTCGTAGAGCCGGCCCTGAACGACCAACCAAGACCAGCTCAAGCTCTGGGTTCTCTGGCGTCAGACGATAGTATGCAGCTATCAATACATCCAACCCTTTTTTGTTCTCAAACGTAGCAACGGATAGGATATAGGGACTTTTCGGTAAGGTAGGGCCAACACCCTCAATAGGAATACTCCTCCACACATCATCCGAGAACCCATTTGGAATTGCATGTAATCTAAGCCCTTCTCCGAGCTTCGCCGCCTTTTTCTTCAATCCATTAGAGCAAGTTACCACTTGATCCATTCGTCTCAGCATAGCCAGATAGATAAAGCGTTTCGAGGGTGGCGAAGCCTCAATGGCTAATAGGTCAGCGCCGTGTAGCGATGCAAAAATTTTGACAGACTTACCAAACACATAGCGATATACAGCCAGTAGGGATGCGCTCAATGTAAAATAATGAGGATTCAGAACCTGAATATTATATTTCTTAAACATTAACCTGAGTCGAATTAGCTCAGTAGGAAGGTAAGCTAAGAATAGAAGTGACGCTTTGACGGTATTTGACTCGGTCAAGGGTTCACGTATCCTATAATGAATTTCGGTATAAAAATCTTTATCAACGATACGTGCGTGAGAATCTTCCCATGAATCAATCATTATAAAGGGGTGATACTCGCCCTGCCGGTGCATTTCACGACAAAGCTCAACAACAACCCGATTTACGCCGCCAACGGAATCTAGCGACCAAGGCAAAAAAAATAGCCAACCTGGCTTTAAGGTCATTTTATTTGCCACGCCTTAAAAAACTGGGGATTTATGTTAATCGGAAAAGCCTTTAAAACTGGTCTTTCGCAAATATCTCTCCAAATCAATGAGCTCACCATGCTGAAAATAAAATTGTTCATCATCAAGGTTAATAGGACGTGTCCGGCCGTATCCCACAGGTAAGTAATCATAATTCCGCAAATACTTAAATGCTTGCCAGTAGAACCATTTCGCAAGTTTATTTTTGTGACGGTTAAAACTGAGCCAACCCAAAAAAGAAACAGGCCCTTTGGAACAAACTAGATGAAACTTTTCTTCAGGGCAAATTTCATTATCGGTATAAGACAAGCTATCCAGCCTCTTTAAAAATGGCNAAATACCGTCTTTGCGAATAATAAACAACGATTGCTGAGTGGACAGCGGTGTACCTTCACCGGAGCCAAACATATAGGGTGTTGTCATACTTTCTATACTTTTTTCAATAACCCCTTTACCAAAAAGTAGGGCATCCTGCTCGACGTAGACGTAGTAATCGACTTCACATTGCAGGGCATACATCATTCCTAATTGCATGGCACGAACGCAGCCACAAAACTTACCCAAATGATGAGTACTATGGCCAGCATTTACATCGAGACTAAGCAACTCAAGACGAGAGTCGTCGGGGTTGATGTCCGGTTTTATCGGTGAAGCGCTGTCTACTATAAGTATTTTAGTTGGTGATGAATACTTACAAACAGATTGGTACCAAAGCTGATGAAACTCTTTACCCCGAATAGAGTCATCACCTAATAGTTCCTGGCGGGTATCAGCCTCCTTCTCTGCACACCACCAGCCTGAACCTATAATATATCGGTACTTCAATCTATTACCCCCCCGGCCTTTTTAGACGTGGAAAAAACACCGTTAGCCACATCTTTCTTGAATTCCTCAAGCTTTAAAAGCAACATATCACGTTTCGCTTTAAATATCTCATCCTCAGATAAACAAACACATCGGGAACGCATTAGATAGTTAAACTGTTTTTTTAAAATTTCTCTTTTAATCTTGAGCTTAACTTTATCGAAAAAGTTAGGATGTGTTTTTGCCCCCCACAAAGGCAATATGTTATTGGGTTTATATTTAAGCCCTACACTTCCGCACCAATCATGCCATTTAAAGTCGAGCACCTCTGGGTTACTCTTTATCGGAATCCAGGGGACTCTTAACGTATCAGCGACAATAGCACCATGCATCGCTTCAGCCAAAAGAATTTCCGTTGAAAGAATTTCCTTTATAACAAAATGTGTATCATTATTCGGATCGATAAAGTGAACGCCCATCTCTCGACATAGGGAGATCCACTCTTCATTAACCGTTGAGACATGTGGCATAAAAGAAAACTGATGCCGCTTTTGACATTCTGGCAGATCAATGCACGCTAACAGTGCTGCAGAGTCAGTCACACCAATAGATGAATCTAGCCCGAGCATTTCTGCTGTTTTTTCTCCCCGCACACAATATATATACCAGCTCTCATCTATTGCCGGTATTCTAGAGCTGTAGCCAAAGCCAGACCCAAAAACAATAGTTTTTTTTGCTTTGGGGATATTCCCATTCAAAATAGTACCGATTCCAACGAAAACCACATCATCATCGCCATCAAACACCCCGGGAAGAAGCCTGTCCCACAACCATTCATTCAGGTCATCTCCAAAGTTAAGCTTTCCCTCTTTACTCTTAAAGTAATATATTTTCATATTTAGAAAGAACGAATCCTACTCCATAAAGAATCAAAAATGTTTTTCTCTGCCCCAGAAGGACGGCCTGAAGCAACCCAAAAAACTGTAATTACAAGAATGATAGAAGCAAGCAATGCAACCCCGCTAATCAAAAGATTAAGAGGCGAGTAGTTCGTAATCCTGAATAAATAATAAGAAAACCCAGTAAATTTAAACAAATACACTATCAAAGCACCAGATAATAATGGCCTATAAATACAAGCAGCAACGCTCAACACCCCAAGACCTAATATTTTTACCGCAATAAACTGACCTAGTGGAAATAGAAAAAAAGCGCCTAACATAAGAGCATAAGCAACTCCTATCACCCCAAACTTAGGTACCAAAAAAATCATTAGTGGCAAAACAATAACCAACCTAGTCATCATTAAATAGGTGGACAACTTTGGCCTTCCCAACGCTAGGTAAATGCTACTAGAGTTGGTATTTAGTGCCATAAAAATACTTGTTAGAGAAATGTATTCTATTAGCGGAATACCATCCAACCACTTATTACCCAATAAAACCTCAACTAGTATTGGGGATAACACTGAGATAGAAACACCGACTACCGTTGACAATAGCGCAATATAAGATAAAACGGATAGATAGGTTTTTTTCAAAAGCCGCATATCTCCAGCAACTTTTGCGTAGCCTGGGTACGCAGCCCTATTAACCGGTGCTATAACTTCATTTGATGTCATATTTGACAGCTCGCTCGTTACCGATAATAGTCCCAGGGAAGAACCACCTAATAACTTAGCAACAATCAAATTCTGGCCGTTTTGATTGAGATAAACCAATATATTATTAACAAACAACCAAGAAGAAAATCCCAATATATTTCGCCACGCCCCCAGCGACAGTCTTGGTCGGTACGATTGCATGTAATAGCTAAGTATCACACTAACAACCCTAGTTGAAAGCATTCCCATCAACATTGCCCAATAGTTTTTCCAGTAAAATGCCAAAGGAATGGTCACCAAAAAACCACCTAATTTAACAAGCACCTGGAATAAAAACTCTTTATTAAAGTCCATTTTCTTTCTGAACTCGACCACACCGATATTGGTTAGGCCATTTAAAAAAGTCATTCCCGCCATCAACCATAAAACCGGGGTTAACCTTAAGTCACCATAATAGCTTGCAACAGGCTCCGATAATAAAACCATTATAAGTGCGGCAAAGGTGGAGAATATAATTTGTAATGTCCAAGCTGTGTCGTAGTACTCTCGCCCAGCATTTTTCTTTTGAATTAAAACCGTATCGAAGCCCATGGCGCGCATGAGTTCTATCATTGCGTAGATAGAAGACGCCAGAGCGATGATACCGAAATCCTCCGGCATCAGCAGGCGAGCCAGTATCATGATGCTGACTAAACTTATACCTTTAACTGCAAAGCGCGCACCGACCATCCAGATAGCACCGGTTGCGATTTGCTGGTTAATGCTTTTTTCGCCCGTCATAGTAAGTGAAGCCGATTCAATTGTAGTTAAGCTTGTCTATTTTTCATATATCAGAAGGCTGACCTGCCGCTGCNAAGATTTTTTCAAAACCAGCTTGGTAAGCAAGTAGGGCCAGATTCTTCCGCCCTACTTTTANATCTTCGGCTTGTTGCTTTAATTCTTGAGTATAGGCCAAGGCTAAGTCCAACGCCTGCGATACGCGGTGTTGGGAGTTATCAGTAGAAAAGAAAACACCGTCGAACTGGCTTAATAACTTGCAGGTTTCACTTTCTTTTTCACAGATAGCCAATATCGGCTTATCTGCCACAAGATATTCATAAGCCTTTGAGGGAATTTGAACCGGTTGATTTAAAGCAAAGAGGATCAATAAATCGAGGCTTTTTTGAAAAGAATGTGCTTGCTGTCGCGGAACGAACTCATGAATAAACAAGGACTCTGTCATTCCTGTGGCTGAAATCATATCGTTGATACTTTCACCATTCCAGCGCGTATAGGGGGTAATTTCTGCCCAAAAGTGCATAGCCACTTGGCCATAATGTGGCTTTAAATTAGCGAGTGCATAAATAAGTGATTTTGGGTTTCTATGGGTATAGGTGATATCACCAAGGTGCCCAATATGGATGCCCCCCCCATCCATTTGACAAAGAGGCACTTTTTCGTACAAATCGATGCGCGTACCATTGGGCACTAGGACTACTTGCTCAGCCGAGCGAGATACTTGGAATGATAACATTTGAAGAAATTCGTAGTGCCCGTGCGTTACAGCAATAAGCTTATCAGCATCACATAACACTTTTTTAAAACTCATGTTTTCTGGCAACTCGTCAACGGAATTTACTGACCCTGGGTATACCCAGGGGTCACGAAAATCGGCCTGCCAAAATAATTCGGGGAAACTCTTTTTTAGCTCAAGCGCTACTTCATGCACGATAAAAGGTGGTGCGCTGCTAATCATCATAGTTGGGGCATCGGAAATGACGATACCCTTAGCAACCTTAGTAAAACGGTAACGAATAAGCCTTGAGTTCAGCGCTAGCAAAAATTTTTTATACAAGATCCAGAAAGAAGCTCGAAAGTAATTTTTATCACTAAGGGACGAACTTGCGTTTGCCTTTGCCTTCTTCTGCAACGTGGTAAGATGTTTTAGTTTATAAACACGGAGCTGCTGCTTATCGTGACTTTTATTTGGTACCGATAATGGGCAGTTTTTACCTTGCCCCTCATCCATAGTCACAACTGTAACCTGCCACCCTTTTTCTAAGGCAAGCTCCACAAGGTTTTGTATTCGCTGCGCTCCGGCTGCAGGAGATGGGGGAAAATAACAGCTAAGAATAAGGAGATGCTGGGGGGGTTCTGCCATGATTAGACGCCACACAACCGTTTATTTCAATGAGCGCTGTACGCCGCTTAAAAGATGCCGGAAGTGTAGCGTTTTATACGTATTGAGGAAAGACGTAGTTTACCTGCTGGCTCTACGCCCAGTGAGCTTTATTTTACTGTGACCACCCCACAACAGCGAGAGATAGTGATTTTTTGGCTTGATCTGTCCGCATAAACAAGCGTCACGACGATTGATGTTTCATCATGACTAGTAATACCGGCGCTTGCCAGAGTTTGATCAAAATCAAGAACATTGAGGAATTCTACACTTTCACCCAATAGCGGTACTTCAAGTCTATAGCCGCTGGTCCTGTCACCGGCGCCATCCAGGTATTTCTCCTTAGAATGGCCTTCGGCCAAGTAGTCCAATGTTGTGAAACTGGGCATAGCAGGCAAAAGAGTGGTTAGCTTCATCGTCGATACGCCACCCTGAAACATCGCTGTATTATTACCTTTGGTGTACTGAGGCGCGAAGGGTGATTGAAGTTGCCAAGTCTTTGTGATTCTGTGCCCAGCAGTAGTTGCAATTTGATCATACACAACGAGGACATTTGGCTTTAAATAGATCATGTCGCGCTTATACTTTTCAACTAGGTTTACCTTCGTTTTTCTGTCCTCATAGAGCGGGGCTGTATCCGCTGACACATAGGTGTACTCAGGAGTATCAACTACGGCGTGCACGACGGGATCAGGAGCTTTCCATATCATGCCTTGATAGGGGTCTGCTTTATCAAGGTTATCCAAACGCACCATATTGTGCACGCTCTCCTTTTGATATATGCCTGAGTGGGTGTTTATATTTTGATCATACGCTAGCCATTCATCCTTAAAGAATAGAAAGGAATTTTTATCCCGATGGTCGTGCACCTCGTGATAAGGTCCTACGCTCGCTGAAAAGTAGCTAGCAGTTTTTGTCCAGTCTGACCGTGAAAACACATGCCCAACGGTTTCTGCATAATAGTGCGTCGGGAGTGAATCAAGCGAACCAGCAGAGATCTGATCATTGGAATAGAGGTAATCGTTAATGGCAGTGTAATATTTCCCCATTTTTGATAGCCCAGCCTCCTGCATAAGGTATTTTGCAGCCTTAGCTTCAAGGCTTTTTGGGTACAGCTCACTCAATACAAGCATATAGGCTCGGTGGGAATCGTAGATAGCGGCTTTAGAATCTCGCGCATGATCACCATACGGCGCTATGTATCTCAACGTAGGCACAACAATCTGCAACGAATAAGCCAAAGAATCTTTAGCTAGACTATTGCGATCGTAAAGTCTTTCACCCGTCACAATGCTCCCATCCTGTTTATTCCATGTGGAATCTCGCCACCAGTCCATAAGCATAAAAACCCGACTTAAAGCAACCCCATAGCCCGTGCCCTCTGCAGAACCGCCGCCTTGAATAGTTGCAAATTTTGGTAGCAATTGATCTTCAACTTTTGTGTTTCGAAACAGAGTCAGCCATTCATCTGCTTTAGGGTTATCGCCCTGCGTAGCAAGCCCAAAGTACATAGTTGCTTCTAAGAAAGAATAATAATAGTTATTGAGAGGGTTACTGGTTGCATAACCATTGCCACGTTTTGAACGCCCACCCCATGATGCGTCTTTATAGTTCCAAAGGTTATAGAGTGCTTCGTTACCATAGGCTATCCAGCGCTGTTTTTGCTGTGGTGTTAAAAATCCGTAACACCAGTCGTAAACGGCAGCCATTCCACCAACACGCTTACCAATGTTTAGAAAGCTGTCGTAGGCCGCTTTTACAGTGAATGAGCCGCCATCGGCAAACTGTTTTATTCGCTCCTCTTCCTTAGTAACGAAAAGCTCTGTCTTTTCAACAGCGAACGTGCAGTATTTATCGTCGCCCAAAACTGGGTACATAAAAGCGACAAACTGGTCTTGAAACGCGTAATAGTCCGAGCCACCGACTTGATTGTCTACCAATGTTTTAAACTTCAGAGCGCCCACCTCTTGGTTGTCCAACTTTGCTCTTAGTTTCTTAACCCGATCAGGACTAAATAAAAGATAAGGATGCCCGCTAGAGCCAAAGGCTTTATTACTTTCCCCCATCACCGGGGCACGAGGCGCAGCGGCAAAAACTTGCAGAGATCCCGTAAGCAGTGCCACAAGAATCAGTATTTTACTTAATAGATGTAGCTTAGGTTTAAAGCTTGTATTGCTGTATATTGTCATTTAGTTTTGCTCCAATTTCTTCCGATTAACACTATTGAGTGTCGTACGTAGCGCTTCACTTTGCCTATGATTTTAGGCTCTAGAGCCTCATTCTATGACGTGATTCAATTAATTCTAGCGTTAGTTCGGAGTGATGCAAACAGTATCACACTAAAGTACTGAAACCGTTAACGGTAAGGAGAGTGGCTTGATGAGAGAGTTAGCTCATAATCCCGGTAGCCATTTGGATCCCCCTCCTCCCCAGCCTCTGCTGCTTTTGCGATGTTGTACATTTCTCGCGCAGTCACATAGTGTAAGCGATAGTTTTCACCATCATTGTAATGCTCACCGAGATACGTAAACATATCACCAACTGGGTCGCCTAAGAGGGTGTCCATATCTCTATCTTGTGTACCATGGGTGTGGATTTTGACGAACAGCCATTCGGGGCGGCCCTTGACGTGTATATTAGCCTTAATCCACAGATCAACTCGGTCATTGGTGGGCGGCGTTTCGCGGCGTATATCGCTGGCTTCGATGCGGGGCATAAAACCCCATTTTCTGTCTTTCCAGTTTAGCCCAATGGGGCCTTGTATGATCATAAGATCCCCCCAGGCTTGACCGCCCACTTTGACATTTTTACCTCGGTCATGGGATTTAGGCTTTAATGGGTCGTCTTTTGCGTAGTAGATGCTGTTTACTTTACTTGGCTGGGTGTCGCTGGGTGCAGAAGGAAAGGTGAAGTCGGCGTAGCAGCCGGTTTCTTTTAGCACGATCAATTCATCGTTTACTCCACACCAGCGCCCATCGGGTCTGGAGTTATCCAGGCACCAGTTGCCATGAATAAAACCGTATTTAAGTTCTCCGGTATTGACGTCCTTTGGCAGTGCTTGAAATTTCTCGTTAAGCAGGCTCTTAAAGCCATTTAATGTGCTGCGAAGATTGTCGCTGGTGTCGTTATCATGATGAAGGTGAACTTCTATTTCGCCGTAACCTTGATTACATAGGTTGGTGAGCTTTTGAAGGTGCTCTTCTCTGTATTCTTCTTCAGGGTAAAAGAAACCATGCTGGGGGTGTTTGCCGTCACTATCAACATGTTTTGTTGCCATGGCCGGATAATCCTGACACCAACGATCAACACGAGCGCGTTCAACTTCGATGTCGTTGGGCTTACCCCACTGTGGTTCGTAGTGATCGACAAAACAGAACAGGATATGAGTGGGGCCATTTTTATTTTTCTGAGTGGTAAGCTGCTGCCACAAGTAATGGGGTAGCCAATTAAGCATATTTTTCTTTTTTAAAACGATAATGACAGCGGCAAAGGTCACCGCAATAATACACAGAACCCAGTACATGTTTACTCCGGTAATTCTAATTCGTTAAGGTCATACCTATGTATGCAGCACGATTTTTTCAGGGATGTACTTCTACCTGGCGGTACGTTCCCAGGCACCGGCTGCGTTTCCACCCAGATAACGCAAAAATCCATGCCCTAGCGCTACATTCATATACAACAAAAATACGGGGAGCTTTAACAAACTTGGCGGCTGCCATGCCTTGCGATGAACGAAGTAAACACCGGCATAAAGCAGGCATTGAGCGGCCAAAGACATGATATAGATGGGCGCATCCAATAATAGAGTGTTCGCCACTATAACAATAAGTAGAAGATGCGGTGCAAACCAGCGTAGCACCTTGTGGGAGATGTAACAAAAAAAGAGCATTGGCCTCTGTAAGCTAAGGGCATCGAGATTCCGAAAGAAAACTTGATAATTTCCTGTGCCGATTCGTACTCGCCGTTTGTATTCATCTTGCGCTGAAGGTGCCTCGTCCTCAAAGGCAATGGCTTCGCTGTCGTATTTCACTACGAGCCCTTTTAAGGATATGTGCATGACCACCATGAAGTCATCGATAATACAGTCTGGCTCTAGGGCTTGGTAGAGACCTGTACGAATACAGTATATTGCACCATTTGCCCCCAACAAGGCACCTAGGCGTGATTCATTAAATTTCAGTAGTTTTTCTAGTTTCCAATAGAGCCCATCTTGGTTACTGCCATCAGAGGTGGGCGTGAAACTGAGCTCCCCACAAACAGCACCCACCCCTTCATTTTCAAAGTGCCGAGCCAGCTTAATTAGCGCATCTGTCTGGAAGTAAGTATTTGCATCCGTAAATACGGTGAAAGGTGTTTCAACATGTTTTAACAGATCATTGAGAACATTTGTTTTACCTCTGTTTTCGGTAAAATCAAATAAGCACAAGCGGGAGTCATGAATGCCTTGTATCAAACTTACGGTATTGTCTGAGCACCCATCACAGCCGATAAATATTTTTAGCTTATCTGCCGGGTAGTCTAGCGTTAGCAGGTTTTCGATGCGCGCNACAATATGTTTTTCTTCGTTGTAAGCCGATAATACGACAGTTATCGGGGGAAGCTCTTGCGATTGAATATTGGTTCGGCGCTCTACACCGCAGCTATTGGCAAAGAGCTTATAACTGATGTCGCGTTTCAGTTGAGAGATCGCCGAAAGCTGCAAAAGAAGCAGCGGGTATAAAAGATAACTATACACTATCAAAAATAAAGCGATCCAAAATATTGATTCAACCATAATGCTCATCTTAGTACCCTAGGTTAAGGGCATTTCCATTTAGGGCTTGTCGAGCAAGGAAAGCAACTGCTCGGCATTNTGCCGCCACTGCCGATGTTGAACGATATAGTCACGGGCATTTTTGCCGACCCTTTGCAGTTGCTCTGGGTCATCTGCTAACTCNAAGACTTTTTCGACGCACGCATGGTGCTGCCCTGCTGGGAAAATCCAGCTTGTGTGATNGTCTTCAATCACTTCTTCTATGGGCGGAAATGCTGGCACCACCATTCCCTTNCCCATTGCCATGGTTTCGAACAATTTCATTGGGGAGCCATAGATATTGGAATCAGGAAGAACCGCATAATCCATCGCTGCAATATACTCGGGCACTTGTGAGTGCGCTACACGCCCCGGCATACAAACTTGTGCCTCAGCGCCAAATTCTTCAACCACAGCTTTTATTTTGTGGTAGCTAATTCCGTCGCCAATAAGCAGTAACACAAGGTTTGGTTTTTCCTTTATGCGAGGAATAATAAGATCCACAAACCATTCTAAACCGTGCCAGGGATTAAACGCGCCGACATAGCCGCAGATAATTTTATCTTCTATGCCAAGCGAGTGCTTTAAGGTGTGGTTATCGAATTTTTCCGGTGAAAAATTATTAATATTTGCACCATTGGGTGATACAACAGAAGGAGGAATAGCGCCGCATTCATTTTCTATGATTTTTTTAAATTCTGTAGAGATAAAAACTAGCCCCGTGGCATTTTTAATAATCCACTTCTCAACGAGGGCTGCCAGTTTTCTGTAATATAGTGGACGAACGCGTACCACAAGGGCCGAATCATTAATCTCTAATACGATTGGAATGCCGCGAAACTTTGCAACGAGAATGCCGGCAACCATAAACAGGGAATAGCGCTCATAGATAAGTTCTGACTGCTTATTCTTTGCCGTTTGGTATAAATTTTTGAAGGCTATTAGATTGTAGAGAAGCTCAAACCATTCAAATACATATTGAGGTGCATTTTTTGTCCACTCGGCAAGGCGTGACAAGGGACTTTTTGACCGTGCTTGGGATGGTTCTGCCGTCATAGCTGGCTTTGCCACTTGTTTGGCTTCAGGATCGGCCCCCGGAAACGAGACAATGTCGACCTCGTGACCAAGTTCTCGTAAGCCATGAACAACACCTCTGATATGCGCGCCTTCGGCCCCTTCTCCTCTGGTGCGGTGGTGATAAACTACCTTCATATTTAGCCCCACAGGCTCGTCAGAGAGTCGAAATTAAGCCCCTTGGCCTGCCATTTTGGAATAAGAACCTCAAGCACATCACAGCATAGCTTGCCATCGTCGTGAAACAGCACGACGTCACCGCCTTTTACGCTCGCAAGCAGATGCTCCTCAATAGTGGTTACCGAAAGCGGCCTTGAATCGAGGGAGTCGACACTCCAGTGGATGGCAGGAATGCGATTAACCATTAGCCATAACATCAATAACGGTGTCCAGCGGCCTTGAGGTGCTCGGAATGGGATAACCCCTTGCTTAGGTGCAAGCTCAGCAATCAATTGATTTACCTTTTTTATTTCGGTGATTTGAGCAAACAGTGACTGTTTAGAAAACTGCTTATGAAAATAGGAGTGGTTACCAAGTAAGTGCCCCCGCTTAACTAGGTCTTCGGCCAACGCTTGGTTCTCGTCCAAATGCTTACCTATGCAAAAGAATATAGCTGATATATTAAATTGGTCGAGCAGATCGAGAAGCTGCAGCGTAATGGTTGGGTGCGGCCCATCATCAAAGGTGAGAAACACCTTNTCACTCGCNCCGTATGCATCCACCAACAGCACTTTTCTTGGAAGTAGTTTTGATAGAACCTTCTTTAACATAATAACTATTGGCCAAGGTAACAACGTAATTTAAGGAGCGCTATCTTTTATCAGGGGTCATAAGCGCTTCGTTTAGAAGCCCTGTTGTAACTTGTATATTCTCTGACCAGGAAAACTTGCTAGCATGGGATTTTATAGAAGATCGATCCCAAGGGGTAGACAAGGCCATTAATATTGCACCAGAAAGCTGGGGCACATCACCCGCATCAACGAGCACGCCACATAGCCCTTCGTTCACCACCTCAGGGATTCCTCCTACACGGGTCGCTACAACCGGTACACCACACGACATAGCTTCAAGTACAACATTAGGCACACCTTCGTTATAACTGGGAAGTACTAATAAGGTAGCGCCTTGAATAAGCGAGGGAATTTGTTCATGCCCTACCGCGCCAAGGAGGTCGACTTTTTCCTCGATGCCTGCAGTTATAATCATGGACCTTAAGGTTTTGGCCGCTGGGCCAGCACCAGCAATAACAAGCCGTACCCCAGGCTGGGATGAATGAATCTGAAGGAAAGCATCAAGTAAGTCCACAATCCCTTTGCTCTCTTTAAGGTTTCCCACAAATAATAATGTTTGCGTTGTAGGCACTTCGTCAACAGGGAAGAACTTACCTGAATCAACCCCATTGTACACCACCCTGATAAGCTCTCTGTTTACACCAATTGACGCCAGTTTATCTGCCAAGGCCAAACTAACACATAGTACCCCCTGGCTTCGTTTCGCGACGTAAGAAATTTGTGCCTTTCGCGCGGGATAAGCCAGGTACTCATTCAGATCAGAGCCGTGCACCTTCATCACGAAGGGAATACCAAGACACTTGGCCAGCCAATACCCTGAAAACGCATCGGGATAAGCCCAACTGCCAAGACATAGTTCAAATCGCGTGGCTTTAGTCAGTGCCAGCCATGCACCAAACAAAGAGAAAAACATCCATATACCATAGAGAGCGCGCCCCACCTTTGGGGTGTATAGCTGAGGAAAATAGACCAGCCCCCCGGTATTTGCATCAAGAAAACGTCTGCGCTGTTTTAACCACTGCGGCCAAGCAACGGGAACCATTACGGTGACATCAAACTCATTTGAAAGTAGATCGAACTGCTGCTTGTTAAACATGCCACGAGCCGGCTCAGTGGGCAGTGGATATAAATTACTCACTATTAACAAACGCGGCCTGTTTGAACTGTTATTCATATAGATACTTCACTTTATATACGGACCGACTGAGCTTATAGATTACAAACCGTGACACGATATTTTCCAGACGCAGTGAGTGGAATATCATCTACAACTTTCACTTTTAACTTGAGAGATCCATCGGTGTATCTATCCAGTTCATTTTCGATATATTTGCGATCTGCGGGTTGGAGTACCCCTGATTGCACGACACTTAATTCAAGCTCTTCGAGACAATTTTGTACGACCTGAAATTTATTAATCGCTCTGATATCTTTTAGCAGATGAGGGAAAAACTCACCTGGCAAAATGCTTCCATTGGGGGCTTTTATCGCATCGAGTTTTCGCCCTTTGATTTCTTTAATCAAAGGAAAGGGGTTTCCACATGCGCATTTTTTTGAAGACAGTATTGCTCTATCACCATTTTTATAGCGAATGAACGGCATTCCATAATTAAACAAATCAGTAATAACCACATCCCCTTCTTCATCAATCACTGATTCACCTTGGTCATTTAGGGTCTCAACAATCAGGTGGTCGCTATTGATATGCAAGCCATCTTGTTGCTCACACTCGGCTCCTATTAGCATAAATTCCCTACAGCCATAGGTGTTCATCACTTTGCATTGAAAGGCTTTTTGTATAGTTTTCCTCTGAAATTCATACAGGGGCTCCGCGCCAGTGAGTATCCTGTGTGGAGCGCGAATAGGAATATTGTTGTCAATAATATATTGCGAAAGAATAAAAATGGGGTTTACATAAGAAACGATAACGCTTGGCTTATGCTGATTTATCGTTTTTAAGTAGTCAGCCATATTATGCTCACTCAAGGCGAAAGAGTTGAGCATTTTTCTATTATAGAAACGGTGGTACATGCGATCTTTTAATTTCTTAGCAGCCCCCATCACCCCAGCATCAGCCCCCCACAAGTAAAGTGCGCGCTGACCATAGGTGTACCCGGCCCAGCCATAACCCCGCCACATAACGGCTTCACGCTTAATATAACTTGCGTAATCTAGTTCAAAATGAAAGGGGTTACCGGTAGAGCCGCCTGTGGATTTTTTTATATTTTCCTGATCGGGAGAATTTATCACCAATGATTGGTAGTGCTCTGAAACTAAATCTTTTGTAAGCAAGGGCAGTGTCGCAAGCGTTGCATCTAAGCTATTTGCAGGATTAAGCGCTTTAATAGCAGTTCGATCGTGATAATAGCGTGAGTTTTTTTCAGCGTGCTTGCATAAGGCTAGAAATCGAGATTTTTGCAAACCATCAATTTTATCTTCGGTGTCAGAAAATGCTTTTTCATAGCCAACAAGCTCGCGATAAAGCGCAGGCTTTGCCAAACGAAGGGACAAACGATTACTTACTAGGTCAATATTCATATTAGATATTCACAGCAAACGGAGTAGCGCTTAAGAGCGCAGCTATTTTATTCTAGAGTATCAAAATAACGTCATATTTTATGGGCTCATAATTCGAATCAACACATTGATTATCACTATGGACACCAACGTCAGTATAAACATACTGATGCGTCCAAAGCTAAAGTGATAACCAATATTTTGATCTTTTATACGATGATATTGAGAGACGGCCAATCCGGCATTTAGGAAAATCAACACCATATAAGTTCGGCTTAAAAAAAATGCGGCAGTCAAACTTCCTAATGTAGAAAGCATCAGCGCATTAGCCATAAGACGCTCCTTACCAACAGTTACTTGTATTGGTTGGTCTAACTCTTTATAATTCTCTGTAGTCACAAACCCCGACAAAAACTGATGTATTTTATACTGATATAATAGCGTAGAGGTCGTAAGCGAAAACCAGAAATAGTAGCCAAACAAGCCGATCTCTGAAAGCGCAAGCACCCAGGAGTTGTGAGCTGTTTTAGGATGATACTCCATAAAGCGCCCCTGCCCTATTCCAAATACTGGGCGCCACTTAAACATCTGATAACCTTCATACCAGGCATAGATTCGATCCATAGAGGACTGATCTACCCCTTCCCCCATTCTGGATGGTGCAAACGAAACAATCATAGACAGTAAAATGCCGCCGAACACTAAAGAGCGGAAACCGCCATATTTAAACTGTAAGGCCACTGCAAGAACAACGATACCAGATAGCATTGTCCCGCGAGAGTTAGTCAGATATAAGGCAATAACGTGAAGAATAAATACAAATAAGTATATCAGCCTAACTGCCTTGTTACTCGTATCAAAATATAGAAAAGCAACCACTGGAAGTGCGAAAACCAGTAGCATACCCAAATCATTAGGGTCGTTTAAAAAGCCCAAATAGCGTATCTGGTATACCACGGAAGCCCCATCTGTGCGTTCAAACGAATGCATTCCAGACCAGCCAATGTGATTCGGATCGAGAGACTGAGACAAACCATCCAGACACATAAAGCTGGTAGATAGCACAATAATAAAAAGTAACTTTTTAGCTCGCGAGAGAGTGGTCAAACCATTCGATACACAAATAAAAATGATGTAGCTGTATATATAAAAGTGAAGCAGGGCATCAAAACCAAGGGAAATTGACACGAGCAAGTAGGAAAAAAATATAGCCATGCTCAACCAAAACATATCGCCA
>JGI24723J26617_10001804_pt1 | contig 18239 bp, 10 predicted proteins | sample Cruoilmetagenom6_FD_26617 | JGI IMG/M metagenome (IMG submission 26617)
TTGCCCATTGTGCTCGCCTTTACTCCTAAACTGGGATATACTTCTATGATATTCCGTGAGATTTCTTTCACGGATATTACAGCTGCATGGTGAATTTCTTCCGTATAGTGCACTTCAAATACCTTTTCAGCATTGATTGTTTTCTCTATTTGAGAAGCGTAAAGGAATAGTTTATAATCCGACTCGAGGATCGTATCCTCCAAAGCTTGCAACCTCCCTTTCGCTATAACCGTACTGGCTTCTTCCAATAAGTTTTTGGCAATACCAATATAATTGACCCATAGTGTTAAATCAGCAAACAGAGCAAAGGGAATCTTAAAAATAGGATGAGGCAGGTAACAATCATTATAACTAAAACTACAACTCTTATGGGCCCTATATGCATCAACTGCAAAAGAATGGGTGGCAGTAGCCTTAAGGCCCATAGTATTCCAGTCCGGAATAATCTGCACTGCTTCTTTCGGAATCACAAACGACTGCACTCTTGGCGACCCATCATTATTCCGTAATTGGATTCCATTTTCCACAATTTCCGCGTTTAACGTAAAATGTGTAAGGTAGGGAGCACCTGTAGCATAGCGCCATTGTCCTGAAATCCTGTAATGATCATCAACAATCTCAGCTGTACCAAATACCCCTCCACTTCCACCCAAGCATGGATTGAAGTCCTTACCCTTAAAAATTTCACGAGCCTTGCTTGGCTGTAAATTGCCTATAAAATAATTGGCTCCACTACAAAGGGTAATGGTCCATCCCAGGCTGGCATCCATCTTGGCCAATTCCTTTAGCCTGGTCAATCCCTCCGAAAGGGATAATTCCAATCCGCCAAAGGCCTTGGGAACCCAAAGGTTCCAGAGGTTCCCATCATCGATCCAATTCAAAATTTCTTGTGGAAAAACATTGGCTCCCTCATATAATTTTCTAAGCTTTAACAGGTTCTCCACTGGTGTCTTTATTAATTAATTCCCTCCATTTAAAATATCCCGAGGTTCCCACTATGAACAAAAAAATAGTCAGCCCGGCATAAATGTACAGCTCTTTGTAAAAAAGCAAAGGAATTGAAATAAGATTGCTAATATTCAAATAGATCCAATTCTCCATCTTTCTTTTGGCCATCAACCACATCCCCGCCCAAGCAAAGGCACTTACAGCCGCATCCCAGATAGGTACATCCGAATTGGTATAATTCCTTAACCAGTGGACCATTAGTGCAAAACAGGCGATTACAATGCCAATGGCCTTTATTTGTTCTGCCTTGTCCGAGTAGGTAATTGGCGTTTCTTCCTTGCTTCTCCCATATTTCCAATAAAGCCAGCCGTAAATACTCATAAACAAATAATACAGATGGAGTAATATATCGGCATACAGTTTTGTTTGGTACAATACCCAAATGCCTATCAGAATGGAAACAATTCCAAATAAATAGTTGTGGATATTATTATTCCGGGCCAACAACACCTGGGCAACACCAAGTACTGTTCCTAAAGCCTGCAACCATGTAAGCTGTGTAAAAAAATTCTCCATCAATTCCCTTTTATTTATGAAATGGGAAGATGAAGATAGTAGCGACATGCAAGAGTGCAACATCGAACTGAAATCCCTACGCCGGCATTATCCGGATCAGGTTCGGAGCCAAAACTCCTGGGTATCATCTCAGCCTGCCTTGAATGGCAAGCACCCCATTTATGCCACAAAGCTAAAACTAATTTATGATTTGATATCGGTTTCGAACAAAAAAAAGGCAATATCATTTCAATTCACCTATACCGCAATTTGTTTCCCACTTAATAAAAATTTACACCCGTACCCTACTTCACCAGTAATAAATAAAACAGGCTCATCATTAAAAAACACTCATAACCAATGCATTGACAATTAGGACGAATCGAATACTTTTAGGTGATTATTATAATTCATAATATGGCCTTGATTCTGCACCCCCCCATATAATATTGAAAACTCCGCTATGGAACCGTTCCTGTAGGAATGCACAAATATAAAACTTACATTGAAAGGATTTATAGCTCAACATTCAGTAGATTATTTTGCATATTTGATCTTGAATTTTAAGATATTTTGCATTATTCGCATTTGATTAATAATTTTACCTAAATTGTAGCGCCGTAATTTGATTATTTGGTGAATTATTTTTCTACAGTAAAAAAANTTTGGNCATGGGGACAAACGATTGGATTTTTGNAANAATCCCATTACTTTCCCAAACATAGCTATTGATTTAATTACTGTTTTCACTATATGCAATATCTTTTTTTGGTTTGGGCACACTAAATGCAATATAATTTGGACTCAGCTTCTATCTTACGGGAATTACAGAACAAAAATCACTTCGTTTTTAAACGGCTGTTTGAGGATTGGTATGCCGATTTGGTCAACTACGCCATCAAACACCTCTTCCACCAAAGTTCAAGTGAGGATGTTGTACAGGATGTTTTTATTTATTTATGGGAAAATGCAGATAAAATTAATATCCAAACTACCCTCAAAGGATACACCTATGCCATGGTGCGCAATAGGTGCTTGAATATTTTAAAGGCCAATAAAATTACCGACACAGCCAATATTATGGAAATGCAGGTCATGCTGGAAACGGATTACAACCCGGACTACTTCCATCAAGAAGAACAAAATTTGGAACTTGCNTTAATGCTTAAAGTGCTGGAAAGCTTACCCACTAAAATGCGTACCATTGTTAAATTGCGCTTTGCCAATAATTATAAATATTCTGAAATAGCAGAAGAGCTCGGAGTTTCTGTTAATACCATTAAAACACAATTAAAAAGAGCCAAAGCAAAATTTGGCGAACTGGTAATTTCAATGGCTTACATTTTATCAGTATTGTATTAAACACTGCCTTTTTTTACATCTAAAACATTTTTTTCACATAATATTAAGGATTTACGATTATTTTGTCACCCATTTTAGTTATTTGATTGTCATAGTTATAAGGCAAACTAAATTGGATTGATGGAATTTAAACTTATTTTAAAGAAAATTAACGAGGAACTTAATGAAGAGGAGATGGCCATTTTCAACAAATGGTATAATGAATCTGAGGAACATCGATTATTTTTCAAAAGAGTTCAGGAGAATCGATTGAAGGGAAAATCCATTGTTGACATTAAATCCGGTTGGGATGCCATCTCCACTAAGATCAACCCCAAAAGAAAAAGCAAGGGAAACTTTAAAATTGCAGCTGCCATTGCAGCCATATTGGTGGTGGGATCTATTTTGTTTGTGTTGGATAACAGGCCAAACAACCCAAAAGTGAACATTACTCCCATGCTTGATCAAAATTCGATTTTGGCAGGTACGGATAGGGCCATTTTAACCTTGGAAGATGGCTCCAATGTGGTATTGGAAAAAGGAAAAGAATATAAAACACCAAACATTTTCAGCAATGGATCCCAACTGGTCTACAAAAATGCCTCCGATGCCAAGATTGGTACCACCATCTATAACATATTGACTATTCCAAGAGGTGGACAGTTCTATATTGTATTGGCCGATGGCACCCAAGTATGGTTAAATTCAGATTCCAAATTAAAATACCCAAAAACCTTTAAGGAGAATGCACCCAGACAAGTTGAACTGATATATGGCGAAGCGTATTTTGATGTAACCCCCAGTTCGGAACACAAGGGTTCGGAATTCATAGTGGAACATCGGGAACAGAGAATTAATGTTTTGGGCACAGAGTTCAATATCAAGGCATATCAGGAAGAAGAAATAATTGCTACCACTTTGGTTGAAGGAAAGGTTGCACTTGAAAACGGTATAACATCCAACCATTTATTACCCGGGCAACAAGCAATTCTAAATATTGAAAACAAACAAATATCCATTAATCCGGTAGATGTATATAATGAGGTCTCCTGGAAAACGGGCTTTTTTAGTTTTAAAAATAAATCCTTGGAAGATATTACCAAAGTATTATCCCGCTGGTACGATATTGAGGTGATATTTGCCCGTGAGGATATCAAACAAATAACCTTTACCGGTGTATTTAAAAAGGTACAGGATATTAATGAAATATTGAAAAGTATAGAAAGTACCAATGAAGTGACCTATANCATTAACCAAAAAACGATAACTATGAAGTAACTCTTTTAAAAAAAAGGGAATGGAGTCTGAATTTGGACAATTTGAACCTCCATCCCCGAAACATTAATTAATTAACATTAACTAACATTCAAATTTATGAAAACCAAACCAAACGGGGTACCAATTTCTTTGGTATTTAGACCCCTGATCACAATCATGAAAATCTTTATCTTTTTATTTTCAGTTATATCATTGGGAGTAAACCCCGAAAAGGGCTTTTCCCAAAACAAAATAATCACATTTGATAGTAACGGAAAATATTCTATTGAGGAAGTATTTGAAATTGTAAAAAAGCAGACCGATTACACTTTCATTTACAAATCGGATTTATTTAAAAACACTCCAAAGATTGAGGTAAGGAAAGGGCGTATGAAAGTGGGCGATCTTTTGGGTAAATGNGCTNTACTAACCAATTTCGATTTTAGTTTTACCGAAACCGGTACAATTTTCTTAAAGGAAAAACCCGTCCGGCCCGAAACTAAAATTGTACAACAACCTATTAGAGGAACAATTACCGACAATGATGGGGTACCATTGGCAGGGGTGAACATCATAGAAAAAGGAACGACCAATGGAACCATGTCCGACTTTGATGGAGATTATTCCATTAATGTTTCAAGTTCAGATGCNATACTTGTTTTCTCATATTTAGGTTATCATACTCAAGAAATTTCGGTGCAAGAACAAGGTACCATAAATATAACATTAGAGGAGTCGGCTTCCACACTAGAGGAAGTTGTTGTAATAGGGTTTGGGTCTAAATTAAAGAAAGACCTAACAGGATCTGTATCCGTTGTTTCAAGTGCGGAATTGGAAAAAACTGCCTTCGCATCGCCTCAGTTTGCGTTACAGGGCAATACCACTGGTGTTCGAGTAATTAATTCCAGTGGTGATCCCAATTCGCAGCCAGAAATTTACGTACGAGGTATTGGTAGTTGGCAAGGTAATGCCCAACCTCTGTATGTGATAGATGGTCAAATCATAACCCCGCCCACGGCCAGTAATTTGGACCTAATAGGTAGAAATGCAAATCAACCACCGCCAAACCTTTTCACAATGATCAATCCGGATGATATTGAATCCATATCGGTATTAAAGGATGCTTCTTCTGCTGCCATCTATGGTAGTAGAGGTGCTAATGGGGTGGTTCTTATTACCACTAAAAAGGGCAAATTGGGCGGAGCCAAAATAGAATACTCCAGCCATTATGGTTTTCAAAATATAGGTAGGTTTGATATGCTCAACACCCAGCAGTACAAGGACTTGGTACAAGAAATGTATGCAAACAACCGAAACCCCAATATAACTATTGAAAATCAATTATATGGTAGGGATGCCGCCAATGATGTTACGAGGCGAATCTCCTTTTCACCACAATTTGATCCCGAGAGTCCATTTTTCATAAGTGATAATACGACCTATGATTGGCAAGACGATCTTGTTAAAAGAAATGCCATTACCGAATCGTATTCTGTAAAAGTGTCCGGAGCCAATGAAAATACTGATTATTATCTCGGAATTGGATATGACAATATAGAAAGTAACTTAAGAGGAAATGAACTAAGGACCTACAGGGCTTCCTTTAATATCAATTCTAAAATTAAAAATTGGCTTAAAGTAGGCCTTAATTATAAATTTGCATATCAGCAGCAAGATACGGAAGAAGTAGGATTGGGATCCTTAACTACGGTTGCCCCTTGGCAACCATTGTACGATGCCTCCAATGAATTTGGTTTTGCTACTGTCCTTGATCCGCCCAGTGATGCCTGGGAACGGACAAAAAAATATGGAGAGGGAAGTAAGCGTAATTATTTGGCCTTTGCGGACTTGAATAGGGGGATTTTTGAAAATTCCAGACAAATAGGACAAGGATATGTAGAAATTTATCCCGTAAAAGGGCTAACCTTACGTTCCAGTCTTAATTTGGACTATGTGTCCCAAGACCGTATTAGTACAAGGACCTATAGAACCAATATTTTTGATCCGGCAGGTTTGGATCCAAAAGATGCATCACCAAATGCACCTAATAGTTTAGGTAGCTTTGAATCTAGAGCCAACTATTTTTACAATTATCAGTTTGATTTTAGTGCTGTATACGAAAAGAGTTTTGGAGATCACAGATTTGTATTGACCACTGCGCTACAAGATCAATTTCAGCGGTCACAGAACAAAAATTTAAGTGGGAATAATATTTCGGATATAAGGAACCTTAATCGCATAGGTTTTGACAATGATCTGGATAACAATTCGTCATTTACGGGTTGGAATGAACGGGCTTGGCTTGGCTATGTAGGGCGTTTGAGTTATAGTTTTTCTGACNGNTACTATTTAGATGGTTCCTTTAGAAGAGACGCAAGTTCTGGTTTGGCACCAGATTATCGTTGGGGTAGTTTCTATTCCCTTTCAGGTGCATGGAGAGTTAGTAGTGAATCTTTTATGGAAAATGTAAATTTTGTAAATGATTTTAAAATTAGAGCAGGTTACGGAGAAGCAGGTAATGATGAAGCTGCAGTGGGTAAATATGCGTATTTATCCGGTGTGGCAACTGGTGGTGGTTCGGTTCGTTTAGGATCGGGAGATGGTAATGGTTTAGGCACCTATTACACAGCTGCCAGTTTAAAAGATTTTCCAAATGAAGCTTTGGAATGGGAAGTAGCTGAAACCAAATATATTGGTTTTGACGCAACACTTTTTGATTATAAGCTGAACATCACTATGGAAGTTTATAACCGAACCCAAGCCGGTATTCAGCAAATTGTTAATTTACCTTTAAGTGTAGGTACAAATGATCCAATTCTAAATGTTGGAGAGCTTGAGAACAGAGGGGTCGATTTACAAATTGGATACAATGACAACATAGGGAATTTCACCTATGGCGTTACGGCAAACGTAAGTTTTCTTGAAAATGAAGTAACAAAATTATACAATGATCAGCCGTTGTACTCACAAAATCAGTTTCAACGTACGTATAGAGTAGAAGAAGGCCGGTCATTGGGGCATATCTGGGGTTATAAAGTTGGTGGCATCTTTCAGACGCAATCAGAGATTGACGCCTTTTATGCGGCCACTCCAGATTCAGGAGTCCAAGATGTTAGTTTTGTAGCTCCGGGAGATTTGTATTTTCAAGATGTTCATGGCGACCCTACCGAAGAAGAACCATTTTATAGTTCTATCCCTGATGGCCAAATTAATTCCAATGACCAAACAGAAATTGGCAATACAATCCCGGCTTACACTTATGGCCTTAACTTAAATGCTGGTTATAAAGGTTTTGACTTATCATTTAATTTTTATGGCGAAGGCGATGTACAGAAATATAATTACAACCGAGCTGTTCATGAAAATATGTCAAATGCCGGGCCCAATTATGGAATTTCAGTATTGGATAGATGGACACCATCCAACACGACCAGCACCATGCCCAGAGCAGTAATTGGCGATCCTGCCGGAAACAATAGATTCTCTGATAGATATGTAGAAAATGCCGCATTTTTTAGATTAAATAATTGGCAGCTAGGTTACACAGTACCAAGCTCTTTTTTAAGAAAGTTAAATGACCCCGTAAATTCATTCCGCATTTATGTGAGTGGTCAAAATAACATTTACATCTACGATTGGAAGGGTATTGATCCTACCAACGATAACTTCCCACTGCCCAAATCCTTTATGATGGGTTTTAATGTGTCCTTTTAATCTAAAACTAAAAAAAATGAACATAAAAAATATATTAGCTGTTTTCACACTACTGCTTACTTTCATTAGTTGTGATAAAGATAGAGTTGATGCCGAGCCTCTAAAAAATACAGAAGCGAATTACTTCGCCGATGTTATCCAATTTAGATCTGTAACCTTTGGAATATATGCCAAGCTGTATGATTATTATCATTACAATGCCGGGGATAATGCAAATTGGGCCAATAGCCTTTGGCTACTACCTGGTGATGACCTTACAGAAACGAATGGTACCCGTACGGCCGAAGAACTTTTTGATGGAACATTAAATCCGGATAATGTGCGGGTTGAATGGATTTTCGACAAAACCTATGAAATGGTGTCCAAGGCAAACGTAATCATTGAAAAAGTCAATACCGTTGATTTTTCCAATTATGAAGGAGCTGGGGAAATATCATATATGGAAGGTGAGGCACTGTTTTTAAGGAGCTATGCGTATTATAACCTTTTCAATATTTATGGCAATGTACCTATTGTTACTCAAAGAATTCTGAACGAAGCTGAAGCAAACACGCCAAAAAGTGACCATCTTGAAGTTTTGGAACAAGTCATTACCGATGCAAGAGCTGCCTTAGCCATTTTACCGGAAAGTTGGAGTGCAGAATATAGGGGTAGAGCTACAAAAAACTCGGCCCGTGCCTTATTGACCAAGGCGTTGGTTTTTAAAGCCAACTACTCAGGATCCAATGATTATACTGAAGCTATCACAACTTTCAATGCTATTACAGCAACCTTATCCACAAGATATTTGGACAATTTTGATGTTGCTACCGAAAATAATCAAGAATCTTTATTTGAGGTGCAAGCAGGTCAGCCCGGAATTTTTAGTAATATATTTTTAGAGAACGATGGTAATTGGCGGGGAGTTGAAGATTTAAGTATTTTTAGAGGGATGATGGCCGTGGCAGGTTCTTCCAATATCAGTAATTATGCAAATACACGTTTTCTAATAACCGATAAGTTGTTTAATGCTTTTGGTACCGATCCTAGAATTAGTTACTTTCTTAGAGCTGATGACAATGAAGGTGGAAGGCTTTTTCAAAAGTATATGTTGGAGGAACTAGACCAACAACAGGGCAATTTGTTTGATTCCTCAAGTAACAATGAACGCGTGTTGCGATATGGCGACCTTATCCTCTTAATAGCAGAAGCACATTTAAAGTCGGGTAATCCATCTACAGCAATTCAACTGGTTAACAATGTTCGAAAAAGAGCAAGGGATTGGGGTCTGGCATCAGGTACAAATGATGGCACAGTACCTGCTGATTACTCCACCAGTGAAACAAATCCTGATACGATCATGAAATGGATCATGGATGAGCGCTTTATTGAGTTGGCTGGTGAGGGCCAGCGCTGGTGGGATTTAAAACGTTGGCATGTTGCCGGCGACATTAACCTAACAGGGTGGACCGGCGACGATGCCCAATTTAGCACTAACCTTTCTTCCAGTTCACTTTTTGATGTGAGCAAGCACTTATTGTTTCCCCTTCCACAGAAAGAGGTAGAGAGAAACAGCGAAATCTTAGAAAATAACCCAGGATATTAATTATGTAGTTAGTTTGTTTTTAATAGGGATGGCGGGTATAATTCCTGCCATCCTTTTTTTTTGCTCAGAAAAAGAACTTCAAAAACAATGGGAAGTTATTATAAAGCTTTTGGACCTTGCAACTTACACCGAACAACACTGAAATGGCCATTGCTTATATACCCGAATCCACTCTCTACTAGCTATCAATTTTCACAAATACCTAATAATCAACACATATACCAAGTAATACCTATACCTCTAACCAAAGCCCAGATAAAATGAAAAAATGGTGTATTTTAATGCTAATCCTTTCAAGTTATGGTTATGCCCAAGAAATTATTCCTATATGGAAAAATGGTGTTGTTAACACCAAAGAATCTGATGAAATGGAAACGATTATTGAGGAGACTGATGATATCCTCTTAATTGCCAAGGTTCAAAAACCTACAATTGAAGTATACTTGCCCAGTAAAAGGAACGCTACCGGCCAAGCCGTGGTCATTTGTCCTGGTGGAGGTTACACAGTTCTGGCCTATGATTGGGAAGGTACAGACATCGCCAAATGGTTAAACTCTAGAGGAATTGCCGCTTTTGTTTTAAAATACAGACTGCCCAATTCAAAATCTATTGCACAACGCAACGAGGCTCCTTTGCAAGATGCTCAACGNGCTTTAAGGCTAGTACGGCACAACGCCAAAAAATGGAATATAAATGCGGAAAAAATTGGGGTTATGGGCTTTTCTGCAGGGGGGCACCTGGCCTCTACCCTAGGTACGCAATTTGACCGTGAATCATTTTCAAAAAAAGATGAAATTGATAGTTTGAGTGCGCGTCCGAATTTCATGATACTATTATATCCAGTAATCACTATGAAAGAACCATATGCAAATGATGGATCCAAGCTTAATTTGTTAGGTCAAAACCCAAGTGATGAAGTAATAATGGAATATTCCAGCGAACTTCAGGTGAAAAACAATACGCCTCCTACATTCATTGTTCATTCTGCCGATGATACCGCGGTTCCCATTGAAAATAGTTTATTCTTTTTCAAGGCTCTAAACGAAAAAGGTGTAGCGGCAGAAATGCATATATATCCAAGTGGCGGTCATGGTTATTCATTGGCATCCGGAGACAAATATCTACAGACCTGGGTAAATAGATTGGAAGATTGGCTAAATAACCTTCCATAATTGCGTAATTTAATAAACTAAAATTGAGGTTTCCAATATAAATTATGGGCTTTTAAATCAAAAAAAGAACAATGCAGTATAATACCAAACACCCAAAACCAACCCTAAAGCGCAATGTTATTCTAATTGTCCTTCATTTAGTAATGGCTATTGGAAGTACACAAGAATTTGAAACCCTCACCTACTTTGAAAATGACACCATCAGCCTGGAGTTGGATTTATTTTTACCTCCCATAAAGGATTCAGCCAAAACTCCCTTAGTAATATATGTTCATGGGGGAGGGTTTAGTACTGGCAGTAAAAAAGGCGGTCACCTTTTGGCGAAACATTTGGTGGAGAACAATATCGCATGTGCAAGTATAGATTATACGCTGTATATGGAAAATAAAGATTTTGGGTGTAACGGTATATTAGCTGAAAAGATTAAGGCGATACAAATAGCTGCAAACCAGCTTTGGCATGCTACCGCTTTTTTAATCGAACAACAAGATCAATTTCACATAGATGCTAAAAACATCTTTATAGCCGGCAGCAGCGCAGGAGCGGAAACAGTGTTACATGCCGCCTTTTGGGACAGAAAACAGATGCAGTTATTTGAACCAAAATTAGCTCCCGATTTTTTATATAAGGGTGTCATTTCCGGTGCCGGTGCAATCATGGATTTAAATTTAATTACAACGCAAAATCATATTCCACTTTTTGTCTTTCATGGNGACAAAGACCCATTGGTACCCTATGGGGTTGCTGCGCATCATTACTGTAATCCGAATGCTCCGGGCTGGCTTATGTTTTTTGGTTCCCACGCCATAGCCAATCACATTCAAGAATTAGGGGGTACAAGTCGCTTAATGACCTATGTTGGGGGGAATCATTCTATTGCAGGCGAACATTTTTACAAAAAACAAGAAGCAGTCGTCAATTTTATTGCCAATGTACTGGATGATAAGAGATTTAATGAGCATCAAATTATTACTGCAGACTTGCACAAATAGCTTATAAATCAATAAAATAGTGAATAAGTTACATAAGCACATATATGGGGCAATCGCTGTTGTGGTTGTATTTGTTTTATTTTCATACACTAACAAAGAATACCAAGCAGATTGGTTCGCCTTTAAGCCCAATGCCGATTTTTCATCATATTCCATCATAAATATGAAAGATTGGCTAGATGCACCTGCTGGCAAGCATGGTTTTGTCCAAATAAAGGATAAGGATTTTGTCTTTGAAGATGGCACAAAAGTTAAATTTTGGGGTGTTAATATATGTTCCAACACACCTTTTGTTGACCGTGAAAAAGCGGATCAATTTGTAAATACCCTCACCTTTATGGGCGTGAACGGGGTTCGTTTTCATAAGTTTACTTGGGAGGCAACCGATAGTATAAATTCCAGTCAACCCGATAGTTTAAAGTTCCTAAAGATGGATTATTTTCAATCCAAGTTAAAGGAAAATGGTATTTACTATGGTTGGTCGCATATATATGGTCATAAAGTAAAACCAGGTGATAGTGCAAACCTGGAGGCCTACAGTGAAATTGCCAATTTAAAATACCCATGGCAGCATCTGAATGGAAGTACCTCTTCCCTAGTAAACTTTGCTCCAGATCTGCAAGATTTGAATATTGGGCTTACTGTAAATATGCTAAATAGAAGAAACCCATTTACTGGTTTACGCTATGCGGATGACCCTGCCTTGAGCTTTGTGGAGTTTCAAAATGAAGATGATATTTTTTGGTCAGCAATTGAAAGAGCTTTAGAGCAGGCTCCTACCTATAAAGCCATACTATGCAAACAATTTAGCGCATGGCTTAAAATTAAGTATTTAAATGATGAAAAGTTGAAACAGATATGGCGGTCCGATTTGCCCGAAGGGCAATCCATCGCCAAAGAAAATGTTTACCCAACTCCAAATCACCAACTGTTTAGCTCCCATTATATCAAATCAATACAAGAAAACAAAAATATACCACAACATCTATTGGATAAAATGCAATTTCTATATGAACAACAATTACAATTTTACAAACGATTTGAAAAAGCCGTAAGAAATACCGGTTATAAAGGAGTTATTGTAAGTAGTGGTTGGCAAGCTGGTTCTGGAATTTCACATATGTACAACCTGCATACCGATTATTCTGTTGGACCTATAGATCGACATAATTATTTTGGTGGCGGAAAAGGAGGGCATCAACTAACCACAGGATTTGTAAATAACGAAGCCATGGTCTCCCTTCCTGGTTCCGGATTATTAGGCACTGGCATGCAACAGGTTTTGGACCGACCATTTGCGTTTTCGGAATGGATGAGTTTAATTCCAAATCAATGGACAGCAGAAGCCTCACCCCTCATTGCGTTTTATGGTATGGGGCTACAGGGTTGGGATGCTTCCTACTCATTTGCCCTAGATAGCCCTACCTATTCCCCCACAGTGCAATCGCATTCTGTTTATAATGTTAATAGCCCTTCACAAATGGGGCTTTATCCCGCATTAGCAGNAATGCTATACCGAAATGATATTAGTGAAGGACCTATTCTTACTGAAAGAAACGTAAACNTAGCTGCTTTGAGTGAAGGCAAATTAGGCTTTTCCGAATTTATCGAACAAGGTTTTGACGATAAAAAATTTACGGGATCCATTTCATCAAAACTTTTGGCAGCCGGCAAAATCCCCATAGCATTCACTGAAAATTTAAAAGAAACACAACCATATACAATTAGTCGGTTTGAAGAAAAGGGTATAAAAACAATTACCTCAGCAACAGGAGAACTCTTTTGGGATTATAATTCCAAAGGCTATATAACACTAAACACGAATGGAACAAAAGGTGTTCTTGGTTTTACTAAAGGTTTAAACCTAGAATTAGGGGAATGGACATTGAAAATCAAAAATGAATTCGCAGTTGTTCTGCTAACAAGTTTAGATAAAAAAGCTGGCTTGGATAAAACTGATAAAATTTTAATAACTACAATCGGAAGGGTAAAGAACACAGGGATGGAATATGACGAAACAAATACCCATCTTTCCAAATTAGGCAATGCTCCTATCTTATTGGAAGGAATAGATTTTACCATTGGCGCAAAAAGGTTGCAAAAAGCAACTCTAAAGCCCTTGGACCATATGGGTAGAACCAGAAGTGAAGAAATTGTGATTGATAATAATCAAATCAATATTGAGGGAGCTACACATAAAACTATGTATTATCTCTTAGAGTTTAGATAGCCCCAATCACTTTTTTAAGTGCAATACCATTCTATTTAACCTTTGTAAAGTCAATTGAAAATGAAATNCATAATTTCCATAATATTTATCTTTTTTCTTACCNATTGCGTTAAAAAGCAACAAACCATACCGGANGTTGTACCTATAGAGCTTTCTANAGAGTATTCAAAAAATCCCGCTGTTATAGATGAGACCCACCCTCGATTTTCATGGATAAATAGTGCTACTAAGGAAAATGACATAAAAAAACAAATGGCATGGCAGGTTAGGGTAGCCAGCAAGGAAGCCTTATTGAAAACCCCAGATATGTGGGATAGTAAAAAGGTTGCATCTGACCAATCTACTCGAATAATCTACAATGGAAAAGCATTGCAATCACGTCAAGATTATTGGTGGCAGGTACGAATATGGAACGAAAAAGACCAATCGTCCAAATGGAGTTCGCCTGCAAAATGGAGTATGGGAATACTGGATTCCTCTGAATGGAAGGCCCAATGGATAGGTGCTCCTTGGCAAGGTGAGGCGCATTTCCCCAAACCGGAAGGCGGCCCAGATACAAGACCTATAGATTTTGGGCCTCCTGCCCCTTTGCTTCGAAAAGTGTTTGTAATTGAAAAGGAAATTTCAAAAGCGATAGCATATACCACAGGATTGGGATACTTTGAATTTTACGCAAATGGTTCCAAAATAGGTGATGATGTATTGGTGCCCAACCAAACAAATTATGGTAAAAGACCTAATTTGCCCAATTCCTTGATCAATGTAGAAGACAATTTCACAAAATACAAAGTCATGTATCTAGCCTATGATATTAAAAATGGTTTAAAACAAGGTGAAAATGTGGTCGGAGCCATTCTTGGCAATGGTTTTTATAATCCCGCCAAATTTTGGACCGAGGGCTATGGCACCCCACGTTTTTTATGCCAGATACACATAACCTATACCGATGGCAGTGAAGATGTGATCGTAACGGATAACTCTTGGAAGGTTGCAAAAAGCCCAATACTTATGAATATGGTTTATTATGGTGAGACCTATGATGCTACAAAAGAAATAGCTAATTGGTCTACAAACAAAATTGATACCAGCTCGTGGTCAAATGCTACTATTAGAAAAGCCCCCGAAGGAGAATTGGTTGCCCATTCAGCAAATACCGATAAGGTTACGGAACAAATTTCCCCGGTATCCATAGAGAAGATCTCTGAAGGCAAATACAAAGTAGACTTTGGAGTTGAGATATCAGGTTGGGTAAAACTTCAGAATGTAATAGGCCCAGCTGGACATAAGGTCGACATTTCATTTAATGGAAATCTTTATTCTGGTGATAACAGCTACACCTTTAAAGGTGATGGTTTGGAAACCTATGCTCCGCGTTTTAATTGGTTTGTTTTTAGTGGTATTGAAATATCAAATTGGCCAGGTATATTAAAAAAAGAACATCTTATAGCTGAAGCCGTAAATACCGAAATAGAGGAATCAGCAACCTTCAATAGTTCAAATAAGATGCTAACTGATATAGTAACTATATGGAAAAGAAGCCAAATAGACAACATGCATGGAGGTATAGTAAGTGATTGTCCACATAGAGAACGTTCGGGGTATACCGGAGATGGGCAAGTAGCATGTGCTATGGTAATGCAAACATATAACGCCAAGAATTTTTATCATAAATGGATTCAAGACATTCTTGATGCCCAAGACTTAAAAACAGGGTATGTACCAAATGCCGCCCCATGGCAACCGGGTTGTGGTGGAGGTGTTGCATGGGGCGCAGCCGTAAGTATTATGCCTTGGGAATTCTATTTGCAATACGGATCAATGGATGTGCTGCAAGATAGCTATGAACCCATGAAGGCGTACATAAAGTATATGCAAACGTGGGTAGATGACAAGGGTATAATGTTTTCAAAAAGAACAGGGGCCGACGGGGCCATTTTAAAATGGTACAATCTGGGAGATTGGGTACCTCCGGGCGAACTAATTAGAGATGATTTGGTTCATACTTTTTACTATTGGATGTGCCTTGATATTGCAGCTAAGACTGCAAAAGTACTGGGTAATGACCAGGAGGCCGAGCGCTATAAGAAAATGTCCAATGTAACACAAAGGGCTTTTCATAAGGTATTTTACAGTGAAACGGAAAAAACCTATGGCGCCGGGGGCGGAAATATTTTTGCATTAAAAATGGGGGTTCCTGAAAAACATTATAAAGACGTAAAGGAAACTTTGGTATCGAATATAAAAATGAACAAGGGGCATTTTGATACCGGTATTTTTGGAACGCGATATTTCTTTGAGGTTTTGGCAGAAAACGGTTTAAATCAATTGGCATATGAGGCCTTGAACAAAACAGATGAACCTAGTTTTGGCCATTGGTTAAAACTTGGGTCAACTACCACCCGTGAAAAGTGGTCTGAAGAAGGATCGCATAATCACCCCATGTTTGGTGGTGGCCTCGTTTATTTATACAATTATTTGGCAGGGATGAAACCAGACCCCGCCGAACCAGGATACAAGCACATTATTTTTAGGCCGCAACCCGTAGATGGTCTCAATACTATTTCGTACTACAATAATACACCTTATGGTAAAGCTGGAATTTCTTGGAAAAATACTACCGCTGATTTTGTTATGAACGTCACTGTACCCATTGGGAGTTGGGCCACGATATGCGTGCCAGCAGCCCATAAAAATGATGTCACGGCCGAATCTGAAATGGAAGGGAGGGTAAGTCCTAGATTTATTGAGATGAAAGGGGATTATGCAGTTTATGAAATTGATAGTGGCGATTACATCTTTAAGTCTGTTAAACAATAATCTTTAAAAAACTAGATCAATGAACTCGCAAATGGATTATAAGGTGAAAGGATTTTTTTTTATAGGTAAGCGGTTGAACATAGTAATTATGGTCATATTGACTTTATGTTGGTCCAGCAGCTTTTCCCAATACTTAAAAGTAAGTGAGAATCAACGGTATTTGGTTACTGAAAATGAACAGCCATTTTTCTGGATGGGTGATACGGCATGGGAGCTTTTTCACAAACTAGATCTAATTGAAATAGAACATTACTTAATGAACCGGTCGGCTAAAGGTTATACGGTTATACAGGCAGTAATTTTGGCAGAGTGTGATGGTTTAACAAAACCCACACCAGAAGGATATTTACCACTTGAGAAAAATAATCCGTTAGTTCCAAACGAAGCCTATTTTAAAAAAATAGATCAAGTAGTCGCATTAGCGGCAAAATACAACCTCTATTTGGCGTTGTTGCCCACATGGGGCTCACATGCAGAAGACAAAGAGCACGCGTTATTTGATAATCTCTCCATATTCAGCCCAAAAAACGCTTTTGAGTACAGTAAATTTTTGGGGAATCGCTATAAAAACAATTGGAATATCGTATGGATTACAGGGGGAGATAGAATTCCTGAAGGCAATGAAGGTATCTGGACAAATATGATAGAAGGACTCAAAACAGGTAGTCAAGGTAAGCACTTGATTACGTACCATATTAATGGGGGTCATTCCATCACTGAATACCCTGGAATTGCAGAACAGTTAGATTTTTATATGTTGCAATCGGGTCATGGTAATGCGGTAAATCCCAATTACCAAATGATAAAAAAAGACTATGATGTTATACCTACCAAGCCGGTTATTGATGGCGAGCCCGTATATGAAGATATTCCTATTGCATTTAATCCTGTGAATGGTTACAATACAGATTATGAAGCCAGAAGGGCTATGTATTGGTCAGTGTTTGCTGGTGGCTTTGGCACTACCTATGGAAATAATGCCGTTTGGCAAATGAATCGCAAGGAATACCCCCCAATATTATACCCTATCCAAACATGGGACAAAGCGATAGATGCCAAAGGAAGCTTTCAAGTGCGATATTTAAAATCACTTTTCAAATCAAGACCTTTTTTAGAAAGAATTCCAGATCAATCCTTAATAATGGGTGACAATGCATCACAATCTGATTTTAAAGTGGCTACCCGCGATGGCACTAAAGGCCAAAACGATGCCACTTATATTATGGCGTATTTTCCAATTGTCCGGGATATTGGTATCAACACAGCTGTTATTGGGTCTGAAGAAATAAGGGCTTGGTATTATGATCCTCGAACAGGTCTGGCATACCTAATTGGTGATTATAAAAATACCGGAACCTTTTCTCCTAAATGGGACAAACGCATACGAGAAAGTATGGGCGGTAGTGATTGGGTATTAGTAATAGACGATGCTTCTAAAAATTATTCGCCCCCTGGTGTTATTTTAAAAAATAATTCCAAGTGAGCATGTATATTAAAGGACTAGGGAATCTTTGGAAATGAAAATTGAAATCAATTGTCAATTTTTGTTTCACAATTACGAAGCTAGAAATGTTACGGAATACGATATGTGTTGACTCAAAAAAACTGTGCAGTACTAGAAAGGGAGA
>JGI24723J26617_10001806_pt1 | contig 18225 bp, 10 predicted proteins | sample Cruoilmetagenom6_FD_26617 | JGI IMG/M metagenome (IMG submission 26617)
TATTATTTTTCGCTGCTTAACTTCTTCATCTTCATTACTTAAGGCATCCATACGTTTTTTATAAACCAAATCGTCTAAAAATTTACGCTCTTTTTTATCGTGACGGTATTTATCAATAAAGGTATAGTAGGCAGTTTTATATAGATGACCTACAATAGATTGTTGATAATCAAAATTATGTTTTGAATTCCATAATTTAATAAAAGTGTCTTGAATGATATCTTTGGTAGTGTCAGGGTCGTTAGTGAAATTATTTACGTAAATTGTAAGTTGGTCGTAATAGGTGTCAAACAATAGTTTAAACGCGGTCTCATCTCCTTTTTTTAAGGCAGTTTCTAAGAAAATTGTATTTGCGTTTGTTTTGGGCATTGCGATAAATAATATGTAAAACTAAATAAAAGTTAGAAATAGTGTAGGGGTATTTTTACTTTTCTCCGTTTACACAAATATAGACGTTACCAAATGATATCAGAGCACGTAGAAATATTAATTCTAAAGTATTTTACCAATCAAATTTCCTCGGAGGAAGTTAAAGAATTGACACAGTGGGTAAAACAAGGTGAAAATGAAGCCTTGTTTTCGGCCTATGTTTCGGTTAATTTTTCCATTGAGGAACTTAAAATGACAAGGCACAGTAGTGATGAGGTGTGGAATTTAATTAAGAAACAAATAGGTTCAAAAAAACGAAACCTAGGCCATTGGAAGTATGCAGTTGCTGCCTCCATCTTATTGCTTATCTCTTTATCCATCCTGCTTCCAAGGCAAGAAACCTTTTCTACCGCTGATGATGTGGCAAATAAAAGCACTATTGAAAGTGGAACCAATAAAGCCACCCTTACCTTAAGTGATGGTTCAACGGTCACCTTAGAAAAAGGAAAATCGTATGCAGCCAATAATGTCAAAAGTAATGGAGAAGAATTGGTGTATGATACAAAAGGAACAGCAGAAGAACAGCCAAAAATTGCTTATAACTACTTAACGATTCCAAGAGGCGGACATTTTAATCTTCGCTTATCTGATGATACGAAGGTGTATTTAAATTCTGAATCTAAATTAAAGTATCCAGAAACCTTTATTGATGGAGAAACGCGGGAAGTAGAATTGGTCTATGGAGAAGCATATTTTGAAGTATCCCCCAGTACAGCACATGCTGGATCAAAATTTATTGTGGGTACTAAAGTGCAAGATGTTGAGGTTTTAGGAACAGAGTTTAACGTAAATGCCTATGATGGGAGTGACTTTATTCTAACCACCTTGGTGGAAGGAAAAGTAGCTGTGACCAATGGGGTAATAGATAAAGTATTACAGCCTGGATTACAATCAAAAGTGAGTATTAAAGATGATAAAATGTCAATTTCAAAGGTTGATGTAGCGTATGAAACAGCTTGGAAAAATGGCTTGTTCGTATTTAAGAACGATAGACTTGGTGATATCATGGTTACTTTATCACGGTGGTACGATGTAGATGTAGTCTTTACAGATCTGGCTAAAAAAGAAATGATTTTCTCAGGGCAATTGCCACGGGAAGGGACCATTAATAATATTTTATCTAAAATAGAACACACGGGTGATGTACAATTTAAAATAACCAATAAACTCATCACAATTAACTAAAAAAAGGAATAAAGCTAGAACCGTCCAAAGCAATAGCTAAATCCCTTACGATAAATTAATTAAAACAATGTTTAACTAACTCAAATGCAAATTTATGAAATTTAAATTGACAAACGTCTTTGTTTATGACAAAAGGCGGCTACTTAAAGTAATGATGAAAACGTTTATTTTCTTGTTTTGTACTACTGTATTCAGTTTAAATCCAAAGGTTGGATTTTCTCAGAGTGCAGAAATCAAAATATATGAAGATAAAATTATTTCCGTTGAAGAGATTTTTGAATTAATCAAATCTCAAACGGAATATAATTTCGTGTTTAGACCAGAGCATATACAGAATGCACCTGAAATTTATGTAAAAAAGGGAGATATTAAAGCCTATGTCTTGTTGAAAAAAGGACTTGATATGATTGGCTGTACCTACGATTTCACGGATAATACCGTAATCGTAAAACGAAAGCTGCATCCCATTTTAAAAATTCCTATTCAAGATACCTTCCCAATAGAAGGAACGGTACAGGATAAAAATGGTAATCCAATCCCCGGAGCAACAGTCTTTGTAACAAGTGAAGAGCCTGCGCAAGGAATTGATCAAGCAAGAGACTTTATTACACGTGGGACAAGTACTGATTTTGATGGACGATTTAAAATTGATGCAAGCCTAAATTACTATTTGGGTGTTTCAGCAATTGGTCACAAATTTAATTACCAAAAAATTACTTCAAACAAGGCAACCTATTCTATTGTATTAGAAGAAAGTGAAGATCGTTTAGAAGAAGTGGTTGTTGTAGGGTATGGTTCAACCAGAAAAAAAGATTTAACAGGTTCAGTAACTACTATTGACGCCAAGGAGGTGGAACAAATAAAGACACAAACAGTTGAAAGAGCACTCTACGGTAAAGTGCCTGGTGTTATGGTCACGGGTACAGGTCAACCTGGTACTACAGCCTCTGTTATTATTAGAGGGTTAAGTCAAATTAATGGGGATAACCAACCGTTATATGTTATTGACGGAATTCCTATGAATATCAACCCTAATAGTAGAGATTCAAATGGTCTATTACAAGGCTCACGGTCTAATCCGCTATTGTCTATAAATCCAACGGATATTGAAAATGTAACGGTCTTAAAGGATGCTTCTGCCGCAGGTATATATGGATCTAGAGCTGCCAATGGAGTGATTATTATTACTACCAAAAGAGGACGTAAAGGGGCTAAGCCTCGGGTAACTTTTTCAGTGAATACCACTATTCAAAACCCGCAAACCAAATATGAATTCCTAAGTGCAGATGAGTATAAAGAATTTTATACAGAACAGGCCGGTATATATGGAGTTCCTGTACCTACTTTTGGTACGGCAGACACAGATTGGCAAGAAGAAATTCAGAATGAAAATGCACTGTGGAACGATTATAATCTTTCCCTTTCTGGAGGAAGTGATAAAATCAACTATTATGTTTCTGCCAATGTTCAAAATCAAGAAGCGGTCTTTATCAATAATAAATTTAAACGCTATTCATTTGCTGCCAATATGGATGCAGATGTGACGGATAAATTAACCGTTGGAATGGCTATTAATTATAATAATAGCATTGATCAATCTAATGATTTATCAAGTTTTAGATATGCTGGAGCCTTTAGACCAGATATTCCGGTTTTTGATGAAGCAGGTGAATATACAGATAGTGGCTATGTTATTTTTGGAAATCCAGATATCAATCCAGTAGGTCAAGACGGGCGGGTTAGAAATAACTTAGAAAGTAAAGCGATTAGAACCAATGTTTACGCTGAATTTGAAATCATTAAAAACTTAAAATTCAGAACGCAATTTGGATCTAATCAAACCAATGATGATGTGAATAATTTTTTACCCTCATTTACAATTCAAGCAGCGCTTGACGGATTAAATGGTAACTTATTTGCAAGTGGTGGAACGCCAGTAGGTATTTTATCTACTCAGTTTAATAAGACCAAAAATATTATTTTCACCAATACCTTATCCTATCTCACTAAGTTTAAGGAAGATCATACACTAAACGCGGTTGCTGGTATTTCTTGGGACAAAACAGAAAATGAGGCTGTTGGTGCTAATTATGCTGGTTTTCCAGATGATTTTGTCTTGATCAACCCCGCTTCTTCCTCTCAAGTATTTAACGGAAATAGCGATTTTGCCCAAAAAGCACTGAATTCAGTTTTTGGACGAATTAATTATAATTATGACGATAAGTATTTGTTAACTTTAACAGGACGTGCAGATCGATCAACGCAGTTTGGAGAGGATAACCGTACTGGTTTTTTCCCTTCTTTCGGACTTGCGTGGAACATGCATAATGAGAACTTCTTAAAAGATAACGCACTTATCAATCAGTTAAAATTACGCGTATCTGCCGGTAGAACAGGAAATGATAACCTACCAGCCTTCTTATTCAGACCTGTTATGGCTGTGGAAAGTGGGTTTGGAGATAATCCAACACAATACAATGGACTTAACGGATTTAGACTACAAGGTGTTTCTAATCAGGAAATACGTTGGGAACAAACAGATCAACTTGATATTGGGTTAGAATTTAGTTTGTTTAATAATCGTGTGAATGGAGAGATTGTTTGGTTTGATAAGTCGACCTCTGACCTTATTTTATTGACACCTATTTCAGCACAAACAGGATTTTCTAGTTTCTATTCCAATATTGCTGATGTAAGTAACAGTGGTTGGGAAATCTTACTTGGTGGAGATATTATACGCAATGAAAATTTCTCATGGAATTCATCTTTTAATATATCTTTTATTGATAGTAATGTAGATGCCTTAAAAGGTGGGCAAGCAAGTGCCTTTGGAAATTTTGGAGTTACTGAAGGATATCCTTTAGGTACAGTTTTTGGTCGTGACATTATTGGCACCGCAAATACACAGGCTGAGATTGACGCGTTAAATGCGGGTGCTCCCGATGGTCAGTATGACACCTCGTTATTGGCTCCTGGAGATTTTATAGCAAGAGACATTGATGGTGATGGACAGTACACTGCCGAAGGAGATCAAATTCCTTTAGCCGATGGAAATATTCCTGATTATTTTGGAGGATGGAACAATAATTTAAGCTATAAAAATTTCGATTTGTCTTTTAATTTTCAATATGTTCAAGGCTTAGATAAAGTCAGAAATGGGGATGAGTTTTTAAGAAGTATCAACTTCCAAAGAATGCAAAACTATATTCGCCATGATGTGGTAAATGCATGGTCACCTGATAATCTCGACGCTAAATATCCTAGACCTGGTTCAAACTCATGGAGTAGTAATTCACGATTTGTNTCTGATGCTTCTTATATTTCGTTACGTTCTGCAGCCATAGGATACAATATTCCTTCCAGCATTCTTGATAAATTTAATTTGAGTAATGCTAAATTATCGCTTACGGGTAATAACCTTTTGTTAATCCACAATTACGATGGTCCAAATCCAGAGTCAGTACTAAGAGGTGTATCTAATACATCATCTCAATCGTCTGCCTCAGATGGAGGTTGGGGATATCCAAACGTAACGAGTTTTACTTTAGGTTTAACGGTAACTTTTTAAATTATTTAAGATGAAAAAAATAACAACATATATAAGTATTATAAGTGTGGTATTGATTGGGTTGACATCATGTGAACTAACCACACCCATTGACGAAATAGAATTAGCCTATCAACTTGATGCTGAAACTGCCATCAACGATGAGGCTTCAGCAAGATTAGCCTTAGCAGGTGCCTATTCAAGTTTAAAGGAAGAACCAAGCTTTATGCTTTTAGTTCCAGAAGCCTTAAGTGGAGCTGTTTCACCTGGAACCTCTTTTTACCGACTTGAAATCCCTTCATGGATTGCCAACCAACCTTTAAATTTAGAGGAAGCTGGCGATAATTTAACCTATGATGGTATGGCTGCTTTGTACAGGGCTATCAATGATGCTAACTGGCTAATAGAAAAAGTGGCTGATATTGACGATGCTAACTTTACAAGCGCTAGTGCTAAGAATGAAATTTTAGCGGAAGCCTATGGCATACGTGCATTGTCACATTTTTATCTCTTGCGTTATTACGGGCAGTGGTATGACACCTCTTCTGAGTATGGAATTACCCTTCGTTTAGAGCCTATCAGAAGTGGAGAAGCATTTCCAAGAAATACAGTTGCTGAAACCTATACGCAAATTCACAGTGACCTTGATTTTGTCATTGCTAATGGTGCTGATATCACAGGCAATAGAGGTGGCTTAAATAGCTTGGCTGGGAGTGCCTTAAAAGCAAAAGTATATTTATATCAAGGTGATTACACCATGGCGGCTAGCACTGCTAAGGCAATTGTAGATGACGCTGGAGGGTCTTATGGTTTATCACCCACCTTTTTAGAATTATTTGATAATACGACAGACGCTATGTTTTATAATTCTGAAATTCTTTTTGGACTTAGAGGCGTATTGCAGGCACCCGTACCAAATACTCGATGGGGTTTTGCCGTTGGTTACAACGATGCTTATGTAGCAAGTCTTTCAACAGGTACGATGACCGTTGGAGCTCAAACCATAAATTATGACTCAAATCGTATGTCTAGTACGACTTCACCCGGATTTTTTGGAACGAACAATCTAAAATACACTAATATTTTTAGTAGTGGAGAAGAGTTTGATTTAATTTATCATTCACGTTTGGCTGAGGTATATTTAATTTATGCCGAAGCAGCTGCGCGCAGTACTGGGGCTGTTTCTTCAGACGCCTTAGCTGCCCTAAATGCGGTACGCATACGATCTGGAGCAACCACTACTGGTGGAGATGGATTTGAAACCTATCCTGCAACGATTAGCTATGACGCGTTTTTAGAAGCTGTACGAATTGAAAAATCAGTTGAACTTGCTGGGGAATTAGGAGAGCAATGGTTTGATTTAGTTCGCTATGATTGGGCTGATGGTTTTGGTAGTGGATTTCAAGTATCCGATTATAAATCATCCGCTACAGATCCAAATAAATTCATCTTACCGTATTCATTATTAACGCTTGAAGCAGGTGGACGAATAGAAATTCAAAATCCAAGTTACGAGTAATTTTAATTATTAAAAACCTATTGGATGTACGTCCAATAGGTTTTTATTTTAATTACTCCATCCTATAAGTCCTAACTTTTGAGACTTAATACATTGTTAGATCAGATTAATGCAACAACAGGATTAAGTGCTGAACGTAGTTTTTTGCTCAACGTGTATCTCGTAAAAATCTGTTGTGAACCCTAAACCAATCGATTATGAAAAAAATAGTATTGATATATTGCTTTTGCTTTACTGCAATTTCACTATCTGCTCAAGACTGTAAAGTACTTTTAAAAAATATTAATCAGACCTATACCGGAGATTGTAAAAAAGGTAAGGCTGATGGCAATGGAACAGCCACAGGGGTAGATCAATACACAGGCTCATTTAAAAAAGGGTATCCCGATGGGAAAGGGGTATATACCTTTAAAGATGGAAGTGTTTTTAAGGGGACCTTTAAAAAAGGAAAACGAGAAGGTGAAGGAATTATGACCTATAAAATAGCTGCTGCTCAAGACAGTTTAGTAGAAGGCTTTTGGAAAAAAGACAGCTATGTAGGGCGCTACGAAAAGCCCTATAAAAAAATAGATAATTCACCAAATGTTACTGCTGTTCGCTTTACAAATATTGATAAAAATCAACAAAAAGTACGCCTCTATATACGTAAGGATAATTTTCCGGTACCGAACTCCATGGCTAACATTGTAGTTCATCATGGGACCTTTAAAGATATACGAAATCAAAAAGATTATGTAGAGCTAACAAATGTAACCTTCCCCCTAAAATTTAGAGCTACTTATCAAGGCAACTTTATAGAAGTAGAACTGTTTCAAGCAGGTCTTTGGAATGTGCAAATGACTATTGAGAATATTAGAGGATTGGAAAATAAAAATTAGCCTTTGTTTCTGCGTATCAGATAGAAAAAATTAAAAAAAGCGCAAGATTATAATTGTAAAAATAAACCGAAGTGCAGTTCATATAATGATCTGTTAATCAGCATGAAGAATACCATATACTCCATATTATTACTCCTCGTTGGTGGCTCTATGCAAGCTCAATCGTTTTTAGAACGGTCTGCCAACCTCGGGATAGCCCATAAATTTGAGGCGATTGGTGAGTTTGGTGGGGGGTGTGTTTTTTTCGATTTTGATCAGGATGGTTGGGAAGATTTATATATTACAGGTGGAAAGGAAGTAGATGTACTCTATCGTAATAACGGTAATGGTGGTTTTGAGCTAGTACAGGATGCCGGCCTCTCCATAACTGAAGATTTTTATACTACAGGGGTAAGTAGCGGCGATATCAATAATGATGGGTATCGCGATTTATTTATAACTACGTGGAGTGAGGCTGATGTAGTAGGTGCGGTACAGCGCAATTTACTTTTCTTAAATAACAAAGGAAAAGGCTTTGTTGAAATTGGCGAAAGCGCCGGAATTACCATCCCTAGTTTTTCTATGGGTGCCGTAATGCTTGATTATAATAATGATACGTTTCTCGATATTTATGTCATTAACTATATAGAAAATTCTAAAATTCCACATGACGAAAATGGGAATGTGGTGTTTGATCACGATTGCTACCCCAATCAGTTTTATGAAAATAATGGCGATGGAACCTTTACTGAGAAAGCAGTTGAACTAGGTCTTGGTGATAGTGGCTGTGCGCTTGCCGCGATGCCCACAGATGTTGATCTTGATCATGATGCCGATATCTATCTTGCCAATGACTTTGGCGCCTTTATTAAACCCAATGCTATTTTTCAAAATAACGACCCGCAAGCTTCATTTACCAAGGTAGGGCAAGGCAGCGGACTAGACCTTGGTGTCTTTGCCATGGGAATTGCCTCGGGCGATTTTGACAAGGATGGCGATTTTGATTACTATATCTCCAACCTCGGCAGAAATGTCTTGTTAAAAAATGAGGGCAATCAAAAATATACAGATGTCAGTACGTACGCAGGCACAGAAAACAAATATTCATTAGACGGAAATGCCGCTACGTTTTTATCAACCAGCTGGGGGACCGCTTTTTTGGATGTCAATAATGATACGTGGCCTGACTTATTTGTTGCCAATGGCTATATCTTTTCAAATGCGCCCTATCAAACCGGTTCGTATGATCCTAATAAACTGTATATCAATCAAGGCGATACTACCTTTGACGATGTATCTGCTTCGGCGGGTATTGATGACCCTAATGTGGCGCGTGGTATGGCTTATTGTGATTTTGATCAGGATGGCGATTTAGATATTTTTACCGTTGTTCAAGGCAAATCGCCACAAGTAGGATCTACCAATCATTCTAACTTTTTTGTCAACCGCTTAAATCCAAACCAATCGGCTACTACCAATTGGGTTCAATTTAAATTAGAAGGTACCAACATCAATAGCGATGCCATTGGTGCTAAAGTGATCATTAGCGTTAATGGAGAACAATTAATGCAAGAAATTCACGGCCAAGGAAGCCATGGCTCACAGCATTCGCTCGTAGCTCATTTCGGATTAGCCGAACATACCACCATTGATGAGGTTAAGGTAATCTGGTCTAAGTTGCATACCCAAACCTTTACCAACCTCGAGATCAACCAACGGCATACCCTTACCGAACAAAAAATTTCGGCAACCGATGTGGTGGGCTGTACTGACCCCTTGTCATGTAACTACAATCCCTTAGCAACTATAAACAACGGAACTTGTGTGTATTTGGCGGAGGGGCGTATTGAGGGGCCACTAAACTCAGGCTTTAATAAGACGGAGACCTATAGCTATCCTGCGGCATCTGAATCGGTGTTAACCTGGACGGTTACAGGTGGCAAACTATTAAGTGGTCAAGGAACTGGGCAGATTGAAGTGCAATGGGGATTGTTTGAGTCGGGTACAATTACGGTGCTAGAACAGCAAAACTTTTGTCTTGGAGATCGCGTACAGGTTGATGTACATCTTGATATTCACAATGCGTTGGAAGACTACTCTGTAGCTCGGTTGTGGAATGAGGCTTTATTAGAAGCCATTCGCGGGGATTTTGCTCGTCCTACGGTTCATGCACGCAACCTTTTTCATACCGCTATAGCCATGTACGATACCTGGGCAATCTACGAAGGAACTACCCCTTATCTCATAGGAAATACTCAGCACAATTTTAAAAGTAGTTTGTCCTCATTTGAAGTGACAAAACCGATAGAAGAAGCTAAAAATGAAGCGATGAGTTATGCCGCATTTCGCTTATTATCGTATCGTTTTAAACATTCGCCGAGTGCGGAAGAGTCGTTAGCGCGATTTGAGATGCTTTTGCGACAATTGGGCTATGACCCGGATTATGTATCAACGGATTATAGCACTGGAAATCCAGCAGATTTAGGGAATTATGTGGCACAACAAGTTATTGATTACGGACGTCAAGATAATTCTAGAGAGGAAAGTGATTACTCCAATGCTTTTTATACCCCTGTAAATCCCCCCTTATCCCTTAATCCCCCCGGTCATGCTACAGGAATAATTGCCGCGAACCGTTGGCAACCCTTAACATTTAATACTTTTATTGATCAAAGTGGAAATTTAATTCCCGGGGCAACCCCTAGTTTTTTAGGTCCCGAATGGGGCGCTGTACATCCGTTCGCCTTATCGGAAGCCGAAAAACAGGTTTTTACGCGTGACGGACATGCCTTTACGGTTTATCACAACCCAGCGCATCCTCCGTATTTAAGTGAAGGGAGTCAAAGCTCACGTGAACAATATAAGTGGAATTTTTCATTAGTTGCCATGTGGAGCTCGCATTTAGACCCCTCTGATGGGGTGCTGTGGGATATTTCACCCAATACCATTGGTAATATAGACAGCAGTTTATTTCCAAGCTCGTATGCAGATTATCCCGAATTTTTTAAGGTCGAGGCCGGAGGAGATATCAGTGCGGGCTATACCGTAAATCCCAAAACCGGAAAACCCTATGAAACCCAATATGTACCTCGCGCCGATTATGCACGGGTATTAGCTGAATTTTGGGCCGACGGACCCGATTCTGAAACGCCTCCAGGCCATTGGTTTACCATCTTGAATTACGTAACCGATCACGCGCAATTTGTGCGAAAATTTAATGGCAATGGGCCTGAGCTTGATGCCTTAGAATGGGATGTAAAAGCCTATTTTATTTTAGGTGGTGCTATGCATGATGCCGCAGTTACCGCTTGGGGAATTAAAGGATGGCACGATTATATTCGTCCCATCTCAGCCATTCGTTACCTATGTGAATTAGGGCAGAGTAGCGACGAAAGTCTCCCCAATTATCACCCCGAAGGAATTGCCTTGCAAGAAGGGTATATTGAAGTGGTTAAAGCGGATGATCCTTTACGTGGCGCCAATAACGAGCATGTAGGAAAAATAAAGTTATATGCGTGGAAAGGCCATGACTATATCACCAATGCAGCAACTGATGTTGCTGGGGTAGGGTGGATTTTAGCTGAAAATTGGTGGCCTTATCAGCGTCCTAGTTTTGTAACTCCACCGTTTGCCGGATTTATTTCAGGACATTCAACCTTTTCGCGTGCGGCGGCCGAGGTAATGACCTTATTGACAGGCGACCCGTATTTTCCAGGAGGAATGGGAGAATTTGTAGCGAAGAAGAACGAATTTTTAGTATTTGAAAAAGGACCTTCGGTAGATGTTACACTCCAATGGGCTACCTATAGAGATGCCTCAGATCAAACCAGTTTATCACGTATTTGGGGCGGTATTCATCCACCTGCAGATGATATTCCAGGACGAATTATTGGTGAAAAAATAGGGATCGAAGCTTATCAATACGCCTTGCCTTATTTTAAACCGAAAGGAAGTGTTGCTGTACAAGGTGGCATCACACTTTATCCAAATCCCACAAGCGACAAGCTTTATTTTAAAAACCTAGTAGAAAACAGTGAAATAACGGTGTACAGTATGGATGGAAAGCTCATTAAAAATGAGGTGATTCAGGTTGGCACTACTGACTATGCTTTTGGGGACTTCCCTACAGGGATATACCTGATAAACGTGTATAATTCCAAACAAAACCATCGTCAATTAATAATAAAAAAATAATACAAATTCTAAAAGTAATACAAATGAAAAATCGAATAGCACAATTAGGAATGGTCTTTTTGACCCTTTGCGTGATGACCTCCTGCAAAGAAAAAACGGCAAACGTACAACCGACATCAGGATATACCATTACAGGAACCGTAAAAGGTATTGACAATGTCTACATTAAAATGCGTGATGGAAGAGTGCCTAATGAGGCTGAACCAGTACTACTTGACAGTACCTTAATTAGCAATGGGCGCTTTAGCTTTACAGGAGAAGTGGATCATGTGGACATGGTTGATCTAAGCATTGCTAATAAATACCATGGAAGTTTTATGCTTGAGAACAGCGCTATTACAATGGATATTGACGTGACAGACCTTGAAGAAAGAAACACAAGGTTTACGCCCACTGTTACTGGGTCTGCCAGTCACGATAAATTTGCGGCTGTTCAAGCAAAAACTGAAGCTGTATTTTCAAATGAAGAATACAAGGCTGTTAATGAGAAGTTGCGTAAAGCCTTTGCAGATGCAAAAGAATCTGATCGTAAGGAGGATATGGATAAAGCCTTAGCCATGCAAGAAGAGTATCAGCCAATAATGTCTAAGATACAAAATCAATACAAACAAATAAAATATGATTATGCGCGCAACAATCCGAGTTCTCCTGTGGCCGTTTATGTACTCGGATTTCAGTATTCAGAAGGCAGAATGAGTAGAGAAAACCTCAAAGAATTTTATAATTTGTTTGAAGGAGAAGCAAGAGAAACAAGCTTATTTAAAAATTATATTACCAAAATCTATAAAGATAATTTTGAAACCTTATCTCCAGGAAATGGGGTGCCTGATTTTACCTTAAAAACAGTAGATGGAGAAGATTTAACCCTCACTGATGTTACCGCAAAATATAAGCTGATTGATTTTTGGGCTAGTTGGTGTGTACCGTGTAGAGCGTCTTTTCCACACTTAAAAGAACTCAGAAAGCAATATGCAAAAGATGGATTTAAAATTGTTGGTATTGGCACAGCTGATGAAGAAGCTAAATGGAGAAATGCCATAAAAGAAGATCAAACCCCCTGGATTCACGTATATGATCCAAGTGAAAATCATGCGTATGGCGAAGTAGCTCAGTCGTACGGCGTTCCGTTTTTACCAACCACTTTTTTAGTAGATGAAAACAATGTCATTCTTTTGAGAAATCCATCAAAAGAAGAATTAGATGCCACTTTAAAAGAAGTTTTTGGTCACTAAACAACTAGTATTATTTCTAACAAAATCGATAACACTCAACATCACATGAAGCGAATTACACTCATTCTTATTGCTGTATTAGGATTTGTATCCTGTAGCACCGAAAAAAAGCACCCAAAGCAATTTAGCTTAACCGGGGAAATTAAAGGCTTAACTGGAAATTTATTTTTTAGACATCCCGATAAGGTATATACCAGAGATACGCCTTTAGACACCATTCACGTGGTAAATGGAAAGATTAATTTTACAGATACTATTTCGTCGGTACAGCTAATTACTGCGTTTAGTGATTTTAACGATCCCAATAATAAATTGTTTAAAAAACATGGAAGTGGAAGAGGTTATTTTCCAACAAAGTCAGCCTTACTTTCATTTTTTGCGTTTCCTGGAGCAGCGGTAAAGGTCAACGGAGAAGCCACCGACTTTATGAATGCCTACCCTTCTGGGGATGAGTATAACAATAGTTTAGCCGCTATTAATAAGATAGCCTATCCCAATTTCAACGAGACGGTAAATCTGGCGGTACAAGCTTCGCATGAAACTGATTCGGTTGCGATTCAAGAAATTAATAAAAAAGCGGAAGAATTAAGTGAGCTTGGACGCTTGGCACGGATTAAATTTGTAGAAGAAAACCCAAACACCCTTGCGGCTATGTTTTATTTAAATGACCTGATGCTACGCACGCAGATTGATAATGACAAGGCCATTACTATTTTTAATAGCATATCAAAAGAACATAGTGACCTGAGTTTTTATAAAACAGTAGAAAGTCGCGTGAACGGAATTTTAAAAACCGCCGAAGGTTCACCAGTTCCCGCTATAAAAACCACGGCTACCCTAGATGGAAAAGAATTTGATATCACCGCGCTTCGTGGAAAATATATACTGATTGATTTTTGGGGAATTTGGTGTGCACCATGTGTGGCTGAAATGCCAGACGTGAAAGCCTTTCAAGAAAAATACAAGGATAAGTTGGTGGTACTTGGAATCAATTCTGGCGATACTAAAGAGAATGTTCAAGCCTTTGTAGATAAGAATGCGTATGGATGGCAACAGGTATTGAGTGATGATGGGAATACTTCAGACAACTTTGTGACCGGCTTTAATGTGCAAGGGTTTCCTACAAAATTCATTGTTGACCCTCAAGGGAAAATTGTAAAACGCTATGTAGGATCTGGTGAAGAGGCATTTGCCCTATTAGAAGAATTATTAAGCGAAAAAGAATAAATGGGAAGGTATTTTTTTACGAGAATTGGTTTCTTTTTAATTGCGATAGGCTTTTTGACCTGTTGTGCAAAAAAGGTACATCACGATGGCTATCACATAAAAGGTACGGTAAATGCGGCTAATAATACGCAAGTAAAGCTGATTAAAAACCTTCCAGGGATGCTAACTGGTACGGTCATTGACAGTGCTTTAGTTACTGACGGACGCTTTGAGTTTAACGGCAAGGTAGATCATGTAGATTATGTCAATATTGGGATTGATGACGCCTATAAGGGTAGTTTTTTCTTAGAGAATACGGAGATGACGATAGCCCTTAAAGACAACTCGTTTACCCCTGAGATTACTGGAGCTACGAAGACGGCTGAACTGCTTGGAATGAATGCAAAAATTACGGCTGTTTATGATCAAGAAAAGTATGATACTATTCGGAAGGTGAGTCAAGTACTAAATAAGGCCAAACGTGCTGGCAATCAACCAATGATTGCGGAAGCCATGGCCCAACTCGATGTGTTAAACCCACTTATTGCTGAACAAAAAGCGACCGTAAAACAACTGCGGTTTGACTATGTTAAGGCACATCCAGATTCGCCGGTGGCTGTGCATGTATTAGGCTATCAATTTATTGAGGCAAATATGACGAGAGCCGAGTTAAAGGAATATTACAACCTGTTTTCTGGTGAGGCTACCCAGACCTTTTTTTACAAAGAACACATGACTAAGGTCTATAAAAATGCCTTTGAAAACTTACAAGTAGGAACCATGGCACCTGATTTTACCTTAGAAAATTATTCGGGTACCGACGTCACTTTATCGGAAGTAAAAGCGAAGTATATTTTAGTGGACTTTTGGGCGAGTTGGTGTACCCCATGTCGCGCTTCGTTTCCACATCTTAAAGAATTATATGCACAATACAAAAACGATGGCGACTTTGAAGTGATTGGGGTTGGAACGGCAGATCCTAAAGAGAAGCTTGTCAACGCTATTGAAGAAGACCAAACCCCGTGGTTGCATGTGTATGATGTGACCGAAAATCATGAATACGGTGCTATTGCTAAGAAATATGGGGTTCCCCATTTACCCACCACTTTTTTGCTTGATGGGAGTACGTTAGAAATACTCTTACGCGATCCTAGAAAAGGGGAGTTAGATGCTAAATTAAAAGAACTTTTTGACCAATAAATAAGAAGAAATGTATAAAAGAATAGAAAAACTAATGATAGCCCTCACGTTGATTGGGGCTTTCATAGCAACAAGTTGCAGCACAAAAGCGCCCTATGATGGCTATACGGTATCTGGTACGGTTAAAGGGCTAGAACAAGGTTGGGTTCGATTGGTAAAAAATGATTTTACTGATAGACGAGCTAAGATGAATGTGATTGATAGTGTTGAGATGCTTAATGGAAGCTTTGAATTAAAAGGTAAAATTGACCATCCCGATGAAGTCACTATTTTAATAGGAACTGAGTATAACAGTCGGTTTTTTTTAGAGAACAGTCCAATTAGCTTAGCATTTGACACAGCCAAGAGTGATCGTGGTTTATTAGCGGGAACGGTACGTGGTTCGGTTCTGCAGGAGCAGTATGATGCCCAAATGGCCAAGATAGACAGTGTACAAAGTCAAGAACGATTTAAACCCCTAGTAGATTTACGCGCTGAAATGAACGCTGTATATGCTACAAAAGATGAGGAAAAGATTAAGGCATTTCAATTAAAAGCTAGACAATATGATGCGCTTCAGGCCGAACGTACCCTGGCGCGTAAAAATTATGCCATTCGCTATATAAAAGAGCATCCTTCATCTCCTGTTGCTCCGTGGCTATTGGGATTTCAGTTTAGTGAAGGAAGAATGTCTAAAGAGGAAATGAATGAGATTTACCCCCTGTTTAAAGGAGAGGCCAAGCATACGGCGATGTTTAAATTTTATGAGAAAACCTATACTGACTTGTTTAAAAATTTAGGGGTAGGGAATACGGCGCCTGATTTTAGCTTAACGGATGTTCATGGTACCGAACAAAAACTATCTGAGGTAAAAGGAACGTATAAGTTAGTCGATTTCTGGGCGTCTTGGTGTGTACCTTGTCGAGCGTCGTTTCCACATTTAAAAGAATTGTATGCAACCTATCATGAAGAAGGCTTTGAAGTAGTAGGAATTGGCACCGCTGATGAAGAGCAGAAATGGCGCAATGCAATTGAAGAGGACGACCTTCCCTGGATGCATTTATATGATCAAAGTGAAAATCATCAATGGGGCGTAGTGGCGGCAAAATATGGGGTCCCATTTTTACCAACCACCTTCTTAATGGATGAAAATGAAAAAATAATCCTTAGAAATCCGTCAAAAGAAGAACTCGATCAGACCTTAAAAACATTATTTGGTCATTAATTCAATTAACTAAATACCTTATCCCATGAAAAATAAATTTATCTACAGTTTTCTAGTCGCTATATGCCTAAGCTTTGGTGCATTTGCGCAGGAAAAACAAAACATTAGTGTATTGTATGTGGGCTACAGTGCCGATAAACCGATGCCTGAAAATTTAGAAGCTACCTCTATAGCAGGCGGTATGACGCCAGTGCGATTTAAAGCCGAATACGGCAAGCGAATGCCTGCGTTTAAACAATTGTTAGAGCGCTATTTTACGAAGGTTACATTGGTAGACCCTAGAGATTACAACGAAGAGATGTCGGCCAACGTAGATGTGACTATTTTTGATGAGGCGCCTACACCTATAAAGGCACGAGTTATTCACAACGATCCTGAAACGGGTGAATTTGTAAGTATGGAAGCCGCCAAATATGTGAGCGATGAGTTTAACCATGCGGCCCTATTTATTGGTCATACCTCTTCTGTAATTGGAAGTAGTTTGGGGTCAAAACTAGATTGGTACTGTCTNTGTTTAGATCGACATGCCCATCATATTAAAACAGATCATGCCATTTTTAATGGTCCCTTTAAAACGAGTATTACCTTAAAAGACATGGAAACACCTAGTGGGGTTTTAGGTGCTTTTGATGGAGCGGATGTGCCTAAAAAAATTCCGATGTGGGAAGTAGATACTGAAGGCTATATGGATGGAAATGGATTTAGAGTAGGGATGGTTGCTCGTGGTTGGGGATTTGAAGATTCTCCAAATTCAGAAATTATATCCAGTGGCGTATGCACCAAACAAAAAACGGCCGTGGCCTTAGGTCGTCATGGGAATTTCTTTTTATGGGGCTTTGCAGGTTCACCAGAATATATGACAGCTGAGGCTAAAAAGGTATTTGCCAATGCTATTGTGTATACCAATACCCATAAAAATGATCAATTAATAGTTCGAAAGTACAACGAGCGAATTGCTACTAAAACCTATTTAGACGAATTAGCCTATTATACTACACAAGCCTCCTATAACAGTCATGTAAAATTCTATGAGGAGTATAACAAATCTAATGAGAAACGAAAAGTAGCGGTAGAAAAGATGAAAGCTGAGGGAAAAGAGTTAAGTCAAATGGATAAAATTATTCTCAATAGTAAACCGCAAGAAGCGGGTACAAGGGAAGCATACCTTGCCAAAAATATTGGGAGAAATGCTTGGTCTAAAATTACAGGCATCGATACTATTGCGGTACGGAAATACCTCAAAGATAACCGGCCGTATTTCTTTTCAGAACCGGACGGGTTTTACGATTTGGTTGTGGATGAAGACGCTAAAAGCCTTCACCTAGCAAATACGGATATTACGTTACTTGACACCGCCATTACCCTGTTAGAAAAAGGAGAAGAGGTAGAAAAGGCACGGCGAATTTTACTGCGCTATACCCTTGAAAATTTCACTTCGCCAACGGCTTGGAGAACCTGGTTTAACAAAAACAAATCGAAGCTGTTCTTTTCGGAAGTAGGCGGTTTTGTTTGGTACATTAATGACGCTACGGCAAATCCAAAGGGTAGACCACGTAATGAAAAGGAAATTGCATCTTTACTTCTCAATTAAATCAAATGACATGAATGGAAAAGCACTATTAGTGGGTTTTTTAGTTTGTTTCACCTCGGTG
>JGI24723J26617_10001814_pt1 | contig 18167 bp, 16 predicted proteins | sample Cruoilmetagenom6_FD_26617 | JGI IMG/M metagenome (IMG submission 26617)
TGTCGCGCTTGCGGCGGCGAACCAGTTGCCGGCTGCCTGCTACAAAGGACGTTGAAACCCGCGGCATCCGGTTGAGCCTGATTTCTCCGGTGAAGCCTGTACGCGCATCCGATACGCACTCGAGTTTGACGTAAGCATCGCAGACAGCTTCACGCCAGAACGCAAATCTGTCGCGCTGGTGGACGGTGTCAGTCGTAAGATGGATGCCGGTCTTGATCAGTTCAGCCCCCTTGTTGGCAGTCAGAATTGACCATTCTGGGTGAAAATCAAGCGGTTTTTCGTTTCTGCCCAGAATCACAAGTCTGTTCGCCCAAACGGTAAAGTTTGCCGCTCCCGGCGGTGGCAAGCTGACCGACATGCATATCCAACAAGGGGAACACACATGTCAGGATCATTCAAAGTTGCAGCAGTGCAGGCGGCTCCGGCCTTCCTCAATCTCGATGCGGGCATCGACAAGGCGGTGGCGCTGATCGAGCAAGCCGCCGCGCAGGACGTTCAGCTCATCGCCTTTCCCGAGACATGGCTGCCGGGATACCCCTGGTGGATCTGGCTCGATGCACCCGCCGTTACCATGGGCTATGTCGTTCCCTACAATCTCAATTCACTTGAGGCGGGCAGCCCGCAGGACAAGCGTCTGGCAAATGCCGCGCGTGAGAACAACATCCAGGTGGTGATGGGTCTGTCTGAACGCCATGACGGCACGCTCTACATCGCGCAGTGGCACTATGGTGAAGATGGCGAGGTGATCTCGCGACGGCGCAAGCTCAAGCCGACCCATGTCGAACGCACGGTGTTCGGGGAAGGCGACGGCAGCGACATGGTGGTCAAGGACACCAGTCTGGGACGGGTCGGCGCTCTGTGCTGTTGGGAACACCTGCAGCCGCTCAACAAATACGCGATGTACTCCCAGAACGAGCAGATCCACATCGGTTCCTGGCCCAGCTTCAGCCTCTACAAGGGCGGCGCCTATGCGCTTGGGGCAGACCTCAACACGGCGGCAAGCCAGATGTATGCGGCCGAGGGCCAGTGCTTTGTTCTGGCTGCCTGCGCCACGGTCAGTCAGGACATGTTCGACATGCTCTGCGACACGGAAATGAAGCAGCAGTTCCTGACCACCGGTGGCGGTTTCGCCCGCATTTTCGGACCTGACGGCTCGCCCATGGGCAATGTGCTTGAAGAACATGAAGAAGGGCTGGTGATCGCCGAAATCGATCTCACCATGATTGCGATCGCCAAGGCGGCGGCTGACCCGTGCGGGCACTATTCCCGGCCCGATGTGTTCCGACTGATGTTCAACCAGAAGCCAAGCCCGGTGGTGATGCCATTCGAAAACGACGTGGCCCGCGAGATTGTCGAGGTCGCCGAGGAGCAGGTCAGCGCAAACCGGCTCGCAGCGGAATGACAAGTCTGCCCCGGTCCCGCGTTGCGCGAACCGACGCGCGCGACGCCTGGTGGCCGGGGCGCCAATCAGGAGGATGTTGCAGATGCCAACCAGCGATGAATTCTACACCGACGCGCAGCGCGCGCTGCAGGGCCGGCATGACAGCGTCAAGCTCGCCGACGTGGTGGTGCAGGCCATTGTCCGCGATGAAATCGAAGAGCCGCATATCCCGTTCATCGAAAGCCGCGATTTCTTTTTTCTCTCCACGGTCAGTGCCGGGGGCGAGCCGACGGTTAGCTACAAGGGCGGCGCGCCGGGACTGGTCAAGGTGCTCGACGGCCGAACCATCGTCTTTCCCAATTATGACGGCAACGGCATGTTCAAATCGATGGGCAATATTTCCGAAGCGCCCAAGGTCGGTCTTCTCTTCATCGACATGGAAACGCCTAACCGGATCCGGGTCCAGGGCAATGCCACGCTTTCAGACAATGATCCCGAAATTGAAAACTACCCCGGCGCCAACATGATGGTGCGGGTGGATGTGACGGCGTGCTTTCTCAACTGCGCCCGCTACATCCACAAGCATGAAAGGGTGTCTCAGAGCCCCTACGTCCCAGATGCGAAGGGTGCACAGCCCTATCCGAGCTGGAAACGCATCGACATGGTTCAGGACGCCTTGCCCGGCAAAGACGCCGGCCGCGCCGAAGCGGAAGGCGGCACGATCACCTTCGACGGGTATGTTGAAAAGCTGATGCAGGGAAAATCCTGAGCGTTCGATTGGCGAAAGTGCCAGCGAAAACGGACATCTGCACCCAGGGCGTGTCACCCAATTCGTTCCGGGCGGCACGCTTACTTCATCATTGCTGCGAGCGGCGGGCCTTTTGCCCGCTGATCGGCTGGGTCAGCCTTGGCGGCGGCGCCTGGCTTCGGTGACGATGTCGAGAACCGCAGCCCTGACATCTTCGTCCTGCGCCAGGACGGCCTGGCTCAGCGTGTGCAGGCGCGCCCGCGTATCGTGCAGCTGATCCAGCAGATCGAGCACCACCGGCAGCGTCTCTTCCTCTACATCCATGTCGTAGCGCAAGGTGCAGATCAGCCGGACGCGTGCAAACTGGGTGTCGCTGAGCGTCGGGCTGCCGGTGTCTTGAGCCGCTTCGATCAGCGCGTCGCGGATCCAGCGCTCGAGATCGGCGCGGTGAAGCCCGGGAAGCAACGTGACGACTTCTTCCAGGTTTTTCATGACAGCATCTCCTTGCGAGGATTTTTCGCATGGCGTGGAGTCCAGCTTTCGAGAAACTCTGCGAGTTCCGGCTCATCTCCCTCCGGCAGCACCACTTTCAAAGTGACATAGAGGTGGCCTTTCTGCCCGGTCTTGCGGTTGCGTATGCCGCGATCCTTGAGCCGCAGCTTGGCGCCGGTGTTGGATCCCTTCGGGATAGTCAGGCTGACATGGCCGGTCAGCGTTGGCACTTCGATCCTGGCGCCCAGCACTGCTTCCTTCAAGGTGACGGGTACCTCGAGGTGGATATTGTCATCCTTGCGGACGAAATGCGCGTCCGGCTGTATATGCAGTTCGATATAGGCGTCGCCTGCCGGTCCGCCGCCGAAACCCGGCATGCCCTGGCCCTTCAGCCGCAGCGTCTGGCGGTCCTCGGCGCCTTCGGGAATAGTTACCTTGAGCGTCTTGCCGTCGGGCAGCTGCAGGGTGTTGACGCCACCCCTGGCTGCGTCAAGAAAAGAAACGCGAAGTGTGTAGTTGACGTCTTGGCCAGGCGCCTTCCTGCCGGCCCTGCCGCTGCCGCCCATGCCGCCGCCGCCCATGCCACCACCGCCCATGCCACCGCCGAAAGCACGTGCAAGGAATTCCTCGAGATCCTCGTTGCTGGCAAATCCGTCCTGACCGGCGTGGAAGCCGGATTGGGAGGGGCCGCCGGCATAATCGCGGTAGTATTGCTGCTGGTGTTTTTCCGCCCCGGACGCGTCGATCTCACCGGCATCGAAACGCCGCCGCCTGTCCTTGTCCTTGAGAAACTCATGCGCAGCCGAGATGTCCTTGAACCTGGCTTCGGCCTGTTTGTCGTCCGGATGCAGGTCGGGATGGTACTTCTTCGCAAGCTTCTTGAAGGCGAGCTTGATCTCCTGATCGCTCGCCTTGTTCTTGAGGCCAAGGACCTCGTAAGGGTTTTTCATTCGGTTCGCTCCAGCATTGAACGGCAATCCGTGACATCAGTTTGCACAACTGGCCATGATCGAGGCATCTGTATTCCTTCTGCGGGCAGCGTCATACGGCAACGGCCCGGCAGGCAAAAGCTAGCATTGCCGTTCAGGGCCTCGCATTGAGCCTGATCAAAGGACTTGTGTTCCATTCAGATGGGAATTGAGGCGCGGCTTTTTAAGGGCTTGGCTTGCTGCCACCGCTTAAAGGCTGATGCGAACCGGAAGATCGAATTCGGTGTCTTGCTTGAGGGCATCGGCTGCAGCAAACAGAGCCTTCTTGTAATCAGTGAAGTTTTTCTTGAATCTGTCGGTCACGCCGCCGAGCGCCAGGGCCACAGGCTGCCCCTGCAGTTCCGCAGGCAGTCTCAGTGCCAGGGTCGAGCCGCCTTCAAGGGGAACATCCTGGGCATAGGCGTAGCCGTTTTTGCGGATCTCCGCGATTCTCTCCATGATCGTCTTGGTATCGGTGCGCTCTGCCGGGTTCGGTGTGGCGATGTTGGCACGGCGGACGATGTTGTCGATCTTGTCTTCCGGAAGGGTGCTCAAAAGCACCCATCCCGCAGCTGACAGGGTGACTGGACGCATGAAGCCTTCGTCGATGTGAAACCGCAAGGCGTGGATCGATTCCTTGGTGCGGGTGTATTGCAGATAGATGTCGTTCTTGGTGCCAAGAAACACGCCTTCACCGGTGGCGGCATGCAGATCGTTGAGCGCGTCGATCATCTGGCCGGAGCCAAACATGACGCGCGGTATCCAGTCCCCCAATGCGGTAAGCTTCGGCGTCGGGAAATAATCGCGCGTGCTTCTGTCGAAATTGAGGTAGCCCAGGTTGACCAGCGTCTTGAGCATCACCGTCGTGCTCGACTGCGGATATCCAAGGTCGCTTGCCATCTGCGACATCGACCGAGGCTGCTGTGCCAGCTTGAAATATTCCAGGATTTCGATGGCGCGTGTCGCTGATTTGACCTGCGGATTCGCCATGGTCCGTTATCCTCCCAAATTCACATTTGTGAAATTCCGCCCCACATAAGAATATTTCTACTGGAATTGGCGGAAACATGCCAGTTTCTTTTCAACGAATGCAGCCGGGTTGGGGCGCGACAGGAGGAGGCAGCAGAGGCTGCCTTTCGCGCCACCGGCAGGCGAATGGTGGAGGGTTTCAAATGCACTATCGGATTGTTTCGCAATGACGGCTCGTCTTGAAGGACGCGTGGCGCTCGTCGTCGGTGGCGGGCAGGGCATCGGCCGCGCGATTTGCGACGCCTATGCGAGGGAAGGTGCGGCTGTCGCTGTTGTCGATATCCGGACAGAGACAGCCGAGAAGGCCGCCGAGGAAATCAAAGCCGCTGGTGGCAAGGCGATCGCAATCACCGGCAATGCCGGCAAGCGCGAGGAAGTTTTTGCTGCAGCCAAGGCCGCGAAAGAGGCTTTTGGGCCCGTCACGGTGCTGGTCAACAATGCCATGTGGAACCGCTACGGCCCGCTTGAAGAGCAGAGTGAAGAGACCATCGGCCGGATGATCGATGTCGGCTTCAAGGGCGTGATCTGGGGTTACCAGGCGGTTGTCGAGCAGATGCGCGCTGTCGGCGGCGGAGCCATCGTCAACATCGCTTCGCCTTCGGCGGTTCTGGCGATGAAACACGGCATCATGTACTCCGCCATCAAGGCCGCGGTTGCCGCGGCAACGCGCGGTGCGGCAGCCGAATTTGGCGCGGACAATATTCGGGTCAACGCGATTGCTCCGGGCTCTACCCGCACCGATGGTGCGATGCGGGTGCTGACCGATGATGCCTGGGAGCGCCGCCGTCAACGTGTGCCGCTGCAAAGGCTTGGCGAGCCTGAGGATATCGCTCGCGCGGCCGTCTATCTGGCATCGGAAGAGTCGTCCTACGTGACGGGAGACATGTTGTTTGTCGACGGAGGAATTACCTACGCATTCTCGTGAGCGGCAGGAGAGGCCAGGCAAGGATGTGCGAGAAATTTCATAGAAATTCAACGGGAGGAAACCATGACTACACTCAAGAAAACCACAGGCGTGGCAAGCATGCTCATGCTCACCACTGCGCTGGTAACAGCACCGGCAAGTGCGGAAGTCTCCGATAATGTCGTCCGCATCGGCGTGATGAGCGANCAGTCCGGCCCCTATGCCGACAATTGCGGACCCGGCTCTGTNGCCATGGTCAAGCTGGCGGTCGAAGATTTCGGCGGCAATGTCAACGGCACACCGATCGAGGTTGTGGTTGCCGACGATCAGAACAAGCCCGATATCGGTGCTGCCCAAGCGCTCAAATGGGTTGATGAAGAAGGTGTCGACACAATCGTCGGCTGCTCCGCTTCATCCATTGCACATGCCGTCAACGACATCATGCGTGACAAGAAAAAGCCCTACCTGGTTGCCGGTACGGCTTCAACAGCACTGACCAACGACGCCTGCTCGCCGATGACCACCAATTGGGGCTTTGACACCTACACTCTGGCCAAGGGTGCCGTCGCCTCGCAGATGGCACGCGGTATGGACAGCTGGTACTTCATCACCGTCGACTACTCGTTCGGCAAGCAGTGGCAGGTCGATGCGACGAAGTTCATCGAAGATGCCGGAGGCGAGGTTGTCGGGTCGATCCTGCATCCGCTGGGTACGACCGATTTCTCCTCGCAGCTGCTGCAGGCCCAGGCCAGCGGCGCCAAGGCCATCGGGATCGCCAATGCGGGCGCGGATCTCGGCAATCTGATCAAGCAGGCCAATGAGTTTGGTATCGTTGCTGCAGGCCAGCAGCTCGCACCACTCGGCATTTTGATCAACAACGTCCACGCCATTGGCCTCGAAGCAACCCAGGGCCTGGTTTTTTCCAGTGCCGCCTACTGGGACCGTGACGAGGACAGCCGTGGACTGGCCGAGCGCTACAGTGAAGCCTTCAATGGCAAGAAGCCGAATGAAGCGCAGCTGATCACCTATTCCGCGGTCACGCATTATCTCAAGGCAATTGCTGCAAGCGGCGGCGATGACGGCGAGGCTGTCATGGCATCCATGCGCGAAACCCCGGTCAATGACCTGATCATCAAGGATGCGAAAATCCGCGCCGACGGTGTGGTGATGAAGCCGATGTTGTCCTCGCAGGTGAAATCACCGGCGGATTCAAAGGGCGACTGGGATTATTACGAGATGGTCGGCGAGATCGCTGCTGAGGACGCCTGGCGTTCTGAAAGCGAAAGCGCCTGCGAGCTGCTCAAGTAAGCCAGCTGGATATGGCGGGGCCGGAGTGTCGATCTCCGGTCCTGCCCTTCATTGAATACTCTTCAAGGCCCGACATGACCAAAGTAGCGAGAAACGTAACCGCTCGGCGCGTCTCCCCGACCACCGACATGCTCGGCGAAAGCCCGGTCTGGGACCCGCAGAGCGCGACGCTCTACTGGGTTGATGGTGTGTCGCGGCTGATCAATGTGCACGATACCACTGCTGGCACGTTCCGGCAGATCAAGGTGCCGTCGATGATCGGCTCCATCGGCCTGGCCACGGATGGCAAGCTGGTTGCTGGACTGGTTGATGGCATCTATCTGATCGATGTCGACAACGGTGACTGCAGCCTGCTTTACAAACTGCCCAATGCGAGTGATCGCATCCGTTTCAATGATGGCAAGGTTGACCGTCAGGGTCGCTTTCTGTGTGGCTCTATGGGGGTCTATGCCGAAGCTTGCGGCGAGCTCATCCGGGTTGATGCCACGGGCAAGTCCGATATCCTCGCCAATGGTATCCGGATTGCCAATTCGCTGTGCTTCAGTCCTGACGGCACAACGATGTATTTTTCCGACAGCCTCGACCGCAAGGTGCGGGCCTACTCCTATGACAAGGAAGAGGGCGCGCTCGACCGGCCTCGAATCCACGTCGATACGGCCGAGTTTGACTCCGGCCCCGATGGTGCCACGGTCGACAGCGAAGGCTGCATCTGGGTAGCACTCGTCCAGGCCGGCAAGATTGGCCGTTTCACCCCGGACGGCAAGCTCGACTGCCTGATCGAGGCACCGACCGACATGCCCAGCTGCGTCAATTTCGGTGGCCCTGATCTGTCGACGCTTTACGTGACGTCTATCAAGGATTCCGGTTCGGGACGCGCCATTTCCCGGCACCCGCACGGCGGCGCGCTTTATGCGCTCGACGGGCTCGGTGTCACCGGTCTGCCCGAACCCCGGTTCGGCGAAATTCAGAGCCTCAGATCATGATTTCAGCATTTTCCAGCCTGCTTGCCCCGCATAGCGTGGCGCTGGTCGGTGCCTCCGACGATCCGACACGGATCGGTGGACGCCCGCTGCGCTATCTGAAAGCCTCCGGCTTCACGGGCACCATTCTGCCGGTCAACCCGAAACGCGAGAGCGTGCAGGGGCTTCCGGCCTTTGCCAGCATTGCAGCCCTTCCGGAAGCGCCCGATACCGCCATTTTGGCAGTGCCCGCGCATCTGACCCGGCAGGCGGTCGAGGAGTGCGCCTCGCGCGGTGTCAAATCGGCAATCGTGTTTTCTGCCGGCTTTGCCGAAGCCGGGCTCGAGGGCGAGCGGCTGCAGGCCGACATGGTGGCCATTGCCCGCAGCAGCGGCATGCGCCTGCTGGGGCCGAACTGCCTGGGTGTGTTCAATCCGTCCGCGTCCTATTTCGGTACTTTTTCCGTCGTGCTCGACAATGAGCTGATTGCACCGGGTCCGGTCGGCATTATCTCCCAGAGCGGGGCCTATGGAGCGCACATCGCTCATCTTGCCCGCAACCGGGGGCTCGGGATCAGCCAGTGGGTGACCACCGGAAACGAGTGCGACATCGATGTGGCCGAAACGCTCGACTGGATGGTTGAGCAACCCGATACCAGGGTCATCATGGCCTATGCCGAGGGCGTGCGTGACCGCGACAGTTTCATTGCGGCGCTTGAAAAGGCGCGCAAGGCCGAAAAGGCCATCGTCTTCATGAAAACCGGCCGCTCCGATGTCGGAGCGGAAGCCGCAGCATCCCACACGGCTTCGCTGGCCGGGTCGGATGCTGTGTTCGATGCGGTGCTGCGCCAGTATGGCGTCTATCGCGCTGGCACCACAGCCGAGCAACTGGATGTCGCGTATGCCTGCGCGTCAGGTATCTATCCTCCCTCCAACCGTGTCGGCATCTTCACGATGTCGGGCGGCTTTGGCATCCAGTTGGCGGACGACGCGGAAGCGGCCGGTCTGGACGTGGCGCCCATGCCCGAGGCGGCGCAGGACAAGCTCAAAGAGATGCTGCCCTATTCCTCGCCGCGCAATCCGGTCGATGCGACCGCACAGGTGGTCAGCGACATGGATCTGCTGACCAAATATGTGCGCGCGATAATCACCGAGGGTGGTTATGACATCTTCACCGCCATTCTTGGCACCGGCCCTTCTTCGAAAAGCTTTGCCGACCCGCTGCGCAAGGCGCTGATGGCGGCAATGGACGGACAGGAAGGCACGATCCGCGGGTTGACCATGTCTGCGCCGGTGGAGGTCGTGCGGCAGTACGAACAAGATGGTTTCCTGGTGTTCGAGGACGGCTCGGCGCTGGCCCGGGCTCTGGGCGCCCTTGTGTGGCTGAAGCAGAGTTTTGACCGTCACCGCGATGCAGCGAAAGTTGCGCCGGGACAGAGGTTTGAATTGCCGAAAGGCCCGCTCAGCGAAGTGGATGCCAAAACAATCCTGGGGCAGGCAGGCCTTGCGTTTCCCGACGAACGTCTTGTCCCGGTGGGCGGGGACGTTGGTGCGGCGGCAAGTGAGCTGGGCTTTCCGGTGGTGCTGAAAATCTGTTCGCCCGATATCGCGCACAAGACCGAAGTCGGCGGTGTGGCGGTCAATGTCCGTGACGCCGCCGCGGCACGTGAGGCGGCTCAAACCATTCTCGACCGTGCTGCAGAGCATGCGCCAGATGCGAGGATCGACGGCATTCTAGTCGCGCCAATGGCACCCGAAGGTGTCGAAACCATCGTCGGGGTGATGCAGGATCCGGTGCTCGGGCCGGTGGTAATGTTTGGTCTCGGCGGGATCTTTGTCGAGGTGCTCAAGGATGTGACCTTCCGCGCTGCCCCCTTTGACGAGGCGGAAGCCATGCGGATGATCTGCGAGATCCGCGGCTTCGCCATGCTGGAGGGCGTGAGGGGCGCTCCTCCGTCCGATATCGAGGCGCTTGCGAAGTTTCTGTCGGATCTGTCACGCTTCGCGGCGGCGCATTCCGACCGGATCGAGAGCATCGATCTCAATCCGGTTCGGGTGCTGCCACGCGGAGAGGGGCTGGTGCCGCTCGATGCGCTGATTGTTCTCACCGGGGAGACCGCCAATGACAGCGTCTGACATGGAAGCCAAAATCACCGAGCTGATGGACCGCGAGGCCATCCGCGATTGCATGTATCTTTACTGCCGCGGCATCGACCGGGCCGATGAAGCGACGCTCCGCTCGGCCTATTGGCCCGATGCGATTGACAATCACGGCAGTTACAGCGGTCCGATTGACGGTTTTGTCGACTGGGCGAAAGCCGTCTGGGCCAAGGGGCCGCGCAACATTCACGCTATTTCCAATGTGCTGATCGCATTCCAATCGACAACGGTCGCGCATGTGGAGAGCTATTTCTCCGCCCTGCAGCGCGGTGCTGGCGGCGACGGCGTGGTGCGCCAGTTCGCGCTCTCGGGACGCTATTGCGACGTGTTCGAAAAACGCGGGCACGAATGGCGGGTGCTGGAGCGCACGGTGGTGTTTGACTGGGTCGAGGCGCAGGACGTGCCTGCGGAGAGCGAGGAAGTGCGCTTTGGTCCGCGCACGCCGATCGGCGGCAATTACCCCGATGATCCGGTCTATCAGATGGGCAAGCGCAAAGCTGATTGACCGGACATTTCACTGCCGCATCGCGGCGTGGCGTCCGCTCTCGGGTGCCGCTGAAGCATTGCAAGACCTTGGGAACATGGTTTGAAAAACGTAAAAGCAGATATTCCTGAAACGGTGTCATCGGAGGCCTATCTGGCAGGCATGCGGGCGATCGTTCAGCCGGTCGGCCTCGTCACCGCGGCTTCCGGCGCAGAGAGGGATGGTGTCACCGCAGTGACCGTCTGTTCGGCCACAATGGAGCCGCCAACATTGCTGGTCAGCATCAAGCAGGGGTCTCCGGTGGCGCTGATGGTGGCCCGCTCACAGGCTTTCGGCGTCAGCTTTCTGGCGGACACACAAGCGCGATTGGCGCGGCGGTTTTCGAGCATGGAAGCTGAAGGCACGAGGCTTTTCGACGAAGGTGACTGGCACACCGCCATCACCGGAGCGCCGCTGCTTGGCGGCGCCGTCAGTGCTTTTGATTGCCGTCTGACGGAAGTCTTTTCCTGCGGCGGGCACAGCCTCTTTCTGGGACGTGTGGTGTCGATGATTACCAATGAGGGAGAGGGGCTGTTGTACGGAGATGGATATTTCCGCCGGCTCGCTTCCAAGGATTGAAGCAGACTGAGGACAGGCAGATGAGCAACCCCCGCGTCGTAGTCATTACCGGTGCAGCAGGCGGCGTCGGGCGCGCCATGATGGCCGAGTTCGCCGGGCGTGGCGATTTGCTGATCGGCGTCGATGTGGCGCAAAGCGGCCTTATAGAGGCTGTCCGAGCGCTGGGCGATCAGCATTTCGCCTTTGAATGCGATCTGTCGGATGAAGCCAATATCCTTGCGCTGTTCAGCCAGATCGATGGTGTTGTGGATCACGTCGATGTGCTGCTCAACAACGCGGCTGTCGGTCCCACCATGCAGCCGACGCTCGAGACCGACATGGCGGGCTTTCAAAAGGCCATCCGCACCAATCTCTATGGTCCCTTCGTGCTGGCGCGCGAGGCGGTCAAACGGATGCCTGAAAGCGGTGGCGCCATCGTCAACACGGCGTCGCTTGCCGGTGTGCTGGGCAATCCCGGACGCAATGCCTATGCGGCGTCCAAGGCCGCGCTGATCTCGATGACCAAGTCGCTGGCCTGCGAATGGGCGGAACGCAAGGTCCGGGTCACTGCCATTGCTCCGGGCTATATCCGCACGCCGATGGTCGCCGCCCTTGAAAAGGAAGGCAAGGCGGATCTGTCGCTGGTGCGTCAGCGCATTCCTGCCGGACGGCTCGGACGCTCCGATGAAATTGCATCGATTGCCGGGTTCCTGGCGTCTGATGCAGCACGCTACGTGACGGGTGCAGTGGTGGTGGCCGATGGCGGCTGGATGTCGTTCAACCAGCCGGGAACGGCGCATCCACCCGTTGATGGCGTGCCCGAGGCGGAACTGGCGCGGCCGGCGTCTGATGGAGCACCCCGTGTGGTGGTGGTGACCGGTGCCGGCAACGGCATTGGCCGGGCGATCGCAGCCAGCTTTGCCGCCAATGGCGACCAGGTCGCCTTGATCGACAAGGATGGTGATGCGGTGCGCTCGGCAGCGGAAACGCTTGGCAACCAGCATATGGCGATCGAAGCGGATATCAGCTCGGAGCAATCGGTCGCTGACGCCTTTGCGCAGATTGCCGAGCGGTTCGGCCATGTCGATGTGATGGTCAACAATGCCGGCATTGCCGATCTGTTCAAACCGGCGGTCGAGCAGGATACGAGCGATCTGCAACGGGTGATGGACGTCAATCTTGCGGGCTCGTTCATGTGCGCCAAGGCAGCACTGGGGCTGATGCAGTGCAGGACGGGCATGATCCTCAATGTCGGTTCGATCAACACCTTCCTGCCGTTTGCGCCGCGTCATGCCTATGGCGCCTCGAAAGCGGCCATCGACATTCTGACGCGCTGTTTTGCGGCGGAACTCGGCCAGAAGGGCATTCGTAGCGCCACGCTGGCGCCGGGTTATATCCTGACACCGGGTGTCGCGGCGCTGGAGCAGTCCGGCAAGATCGACAGCTCCGCCATCAAACGCCGGATCCCGCTTGGCGACATGGGGAGGCCCGAAGACATTGCCGATGCGGCACTGTTTCTGGCCTCGCCGGCCGCGTCCTACATCACCGGAGGCATCCTCTACGTCGATGGTGGCTGGACCTCGTTTGGCGCGGCCGGAGACGCCTCAGACGGCGGGCAATAGGGCGCTGCCGCCAACTTGTGCTCAGTGCATGTTCTGCGGGCAACTTCACATTTGTGAAACTCTCCTTCAGATGAAGGTTTTCCTTCTCATTGCGCCGAGTGTCGCTAATCTAATTTAGGGCGGCTGGGAGGCTTGTCCGACACACACGGGAGGAGACCGGTATGCAGGGCCTTATGCAGGGGCATCCGCTGATGATTTCAAGCTTGCTTGAACACGCGCGGCGTTACCATCCGGACACTGAAATCATTTCCAAGACCTGCGAGCAGAGTGTTGTCCGCAGCAATTACCGCACCTTGTCGCACCGCGCCAAGCAACTGGCGCAGTCACTGCTCGCCATGGGCGTGAAGCCGGGTGACCGGGTTGCGACGCTGGCCTGGAACACGCATCGTCACCTCGAACTTTATTTCGCTGTATCGGGCATCGGTGCCGTGCTGCACACGGTCAATCCGCGGCTGTTTCCCGAGCAGATCGAGTACATTCTCAATCACGCCGAAAGCGGTGTGCTGTTTTTCGATATCACCTTTGCCGACATGGTTCGCGATCTCGCGCCAGCGCTTCCGAAGGTCAAGCGTCTCATCGCCATGACCGATGTCGAGCACATGGCAGGGATGCCCGAGCAGGCGGAAGCCTATGAGCCGTTGATCGCTGCGCAGGACGGTCTTTACGACTGGCCGGTGTTTGATGAAAACGCCGCGTCGTCTCTGTGCTACACTTCCGGCACCACCGGAAATCCGAAAGGTGTGCTCTATAGCCACCGTTCAACCTATCTTCATTCGCTTCTGGTCTGCCAGATGGACGGCCTGCAACTGAGCAGTGGAGACAGCACCTTGCTTGCCGTGCCGCTGTTCCACGTCAATGCCTGGGGCGTGCCTTACGCGTCGGCCATGTGTGGCGCCAAGCTGGTGCTGCCGGGGCCGCAGCTTGACGGGCAGAGCCTTTATGATCTGGCCGTTGCCGAAGACTGCAGCTTCAGTCTTGGCGTGCCGACGGTCTGGATGGGCTTCTTCAAATATCTGGAGACTGACGCGAGCGCCGATCCGGCGAAGCTGTCGCTCAAGCGGGTTGTCATCGGCGGTGCCGCGGCTCCGCGCACGGTGATCGAGAAATTTCACGAGATCGGTGTGTTTGTCATTCAGGCCTGGGGCATGAGTGAGACCAGCCCTGTTGCGACCGTCGGCAACCTGCTGCCCAAGCACCGGGACTATCCGGTCGAAAAACAGGTCGACATCCAGGTGCTGCAGGGCCGCGCCATGTGTGGTGTCGAGTTGCGTGTTGTCGGCGAGGATGGGGGCGAAATCCCCGCAGGCACCGGGCAGTCGGGTGATTTGCAGGTGCGCGGGCCCTGGGTCACGGCAGGCTATTTCCGCGGCGAAGGCGGCGATGTGCTTGATGCCGACGGCTGGTTTTCGACCGGTGACGTCGCCCGGCTCGACACCGACGGCTACGTCCAGATCACCGATCGCTCCAAGGACGTCATCAAGTCGGGTGGCGAATGGATCAGCTCGATCGATCTCGAAAACGCCGCAATGGCACATCCGGAGATCGAGGAAGCGGCAGTGATTTCGCGGCCACATCCGCGTTGGCAGGAGCGGCCGCTTCTGATTGTGGTGCGCAACAAGGGCTCCGAGGTGACCGGACCTGAAATTCTCGAGTTCCTGACCGAGCGCGTGGTCAAATGGTGGCTGCCTGATGATGTCGCCTTTGTCGACGAGTTGCCGCACACCGCCACCGGCAAGTTGCAGAAGATGAAGCTGCGCGAACAGTTCGCTGATTACGTCCTGCCGGCCTGACGCACCGCGTGCGCTCCCCCCCTCATTCGTGATTTTAACGGAGGCTTCATGCCTGAAATCATTCTCGAAGATACCGACGGCACGCTTGGCATGCTGCGCGACAGTGTTGCAGCCTTTGCCCAGCGCTTCGATGGCGCCAAGGCGCTCAGGGCGCGGCGCGATACGGGCAAGGATCTCGACCGCGATGTCTGGTCGGCAATGGCCGAGGCCGGGTGGCTGGGGCTGATGCTGCCGGAAGATCTCGGCGGCGCCGGGCTTGGTCTGCGCGAACAGACAATCCTGAGTGAAGCGCTGGGCCGTGCTCTGATCACCGAACCGCTGGCGCAGCTTTCAGTCTTTGCCGGAGCTCTGATTGCAGGAGCTGACGCAGGCGAGGAGCGGAAGCGTCTGGCTGAAGGCCTGATCTCGGGCAGCCTGATCGTAAGCCCGGTCTGGCAGGACATGAAGGGCGGCTTTGCCGGCATCGAAGCAAGCTTGAATGCCGAGGGCGTCAGCCTGAGCGGTTCGGCGGAACTGGTGGTCGCGGCAGCGTCAGCGGATGTGTTTCTGGTGCTGGTGCAGTCTCTGGACGAACAGATGCTGATCAGCGTGCCGGCCGATGCGGATGGCGTCACCCTAACCCAGCGTCCGACCGTTGACGGAGCAACGCTTGCGCAGGTCAGTTTTGACGGCTGCCGCGTCGATGCAGACAAGGTCATGGCGCGGGGTGATCTCAAATCCGGAGTTCTGCAGGACGCAATTCAGGCGGCACGGCTTGCACTTGCGGCTGAATTGGCAGGTGCCGGCTCGAAAGCGCTGGAAGACACCGTCATCTACGCCAAGGAGCGGGTGCAGTTTGGCAAGCCGGTTGCCAGTTTCCAAGCCATTCAGCACCGGCTGGTCGACATGTGGAGCGGCGCCGAATTTGCCTGCGCGGCCATCGTCAACGCGCTGGAACGGCTGGCAGACGAGCCGGGCAAACCGGCTTCACTTGCGGTGCTGGCGGCCAAGGCCCGCGCCGGAGATGCTGCCATCGATATCACCCGCAAGGCGATCCATCTGCACGGCGCGATGGGCTTTACCGATGAATGCGACATCGGGCTCTACATGAAGCGCGCCGTCAATCTCAACGCCACCCTGGGAAATCCCGCACAGCTCAGGCTGCAATTTGTTGCGCTCGAGCGCGCTTGCTGAAGGACCACGACATGGACAACAATTTCATCAAGACCGTCATCAAGGATCACATCGCCACCGTCACGATGGATGCGCCTCCGGTCAATGCTCAAAGCAAGGAGATGGTCGAGGAACTGATCTCGGTGTTTGACGAGCTCAACGAAACTCCGGGCGTGCGCTGTGTGGTGCTGACGGGCGAGGGCAAATGCTTTTGTGCCGGCGCTGACATCAAGTCGCGCGCCAAGGTCGGGCAAGGCACGCCCGGTGACACCAACCGGCATTTGCGCCGCGCCCGCGAAGTCGGCTTTGTCATCATCGAGATGAACATTCCGGTGATTGCAGCCGTCAATGGCGTGGCGCTTGGCGCCGGCATGGGGCTGGCGGTCTGCAGCGACATGATCGTGGCTTCCAAGAATGCATCCTTCGGCCTGCCCGAAATCGATATCGGCCTGATGGGCGGTGTGCGCCACACAATGCGGGTGTTCCCGCAGGGGTTGACCCGCCGCATGGTGCTGACCGGCTGGCGCGCGCCGGCCGAGGAGCTTTACCGCCGCGGCTTGATCGAAGCCTGCGTCGAGCCGGAAGAGTTGATGGATACGGCGATGGAGATTGCTCGCAATATCGCGTCCAAGAGCCCGGCTGCGATCCGCCTGGCCAAACGTGCCATCAACACGGTCGAGACCATGGGGCTGAAGGACGGCTACCGGTTTGAGCAAAACCTGACCGTGGAAATGACCAAGCACGAAGACAGCAAGGAAGCCATGCGCGCCTTCATGGAAAAGCGCGCGCCGGTGTTCAAGGACGAGTTGTGATGCAACAGGACTGGAACAGTCTTACCGACGCTGAATTCCGCAAGATCTTCCGTGACTGGGTGGATGAAAACTGCCCAATGCACCTGCGTAACATGCGCAAGCAGCGGCCGGTGTTTGACGAGGTGGCGGAATGGTATCACGCGCTTGCCAAAAAGGGCTGGCTGTCACCGGTCTGGCCGCAGGAACATGGCGGCATGGGGCTCGATGCGGCCAAGCACATCATCTATGTCGAGGAATGGGCGCGGCTTGGCTGTCCGCGTATTCCTGACCACGGCATCGGCCTTGTCGGTCCGCTGCTGATAGAGTTCGGCACCGAAGAGCAGAAGGCGCATTTTCTGCCGCGTATTCTCTCGGGTGAAGACGTCTGGTGCCAGGGCTATTCCGAGCCCGGCGCGGGCTCCGACCTTGCCAGCCTGCGCACGGCTGCGGTTCGTGACGGCGATGATTTCATCGTCAATGGCCAGAAGATCTGGACCACACTGGCGCATTGCGCCAACTGGATCCTGCTGCTCACCCGCACCTCGCGCGACGAGAAGGTCAGGCAGAAGGGCATTACCGTTCTGCTGGCCGACCTGACCTCGCCGGGCGTCACCGTCCGGCCGATCGAGAACCTGCGCCAGGAAGCCGATTTTTGTGAAGTGTTCTTCGAAAACGTCCGGGTGCCAGTGAAAAATCTGGTCGGCGAAGTCGACAAGGGCTGGAACCTCGCAAAGGCGGTTCTGGGGCACGAACGCATTTTCCTCGGCGCGCCGTCGCGGCCCGAAGTTGCACTTTCCCGGCTTGAACAGCTGGCCGAAGCGCGCGGGTCATTCGAGGATGCGGCCTTTGTCGCGCGCTATGCGCAATTGCGGCTCGATCTTTATGATCTCGGCTCTGCCTTCGAACGCTTTGCCAAGCAGTTGCGCGAGACCGGAAGTCTCGGTGCGGACGTGTCGGTGCTGAAGATCTTCTGTTCCGAACTCTACCAGAAAATCACCGAGGAAACGCTCGAGATTGCCGGTGAGGAAGCTCGCTTCCTTGACGATCTTGCGGCGGGAGACGGCGAGGTCGACGCGATGAACCTCTATCTGGATTCCCGTGCTCTCGCGATCTTTGGCGGCTCAAACGAAATCCAGCGGACAATTCTGGCCAAGGCTGTGCTCGGGTTGCCATCCTGATGGCAGGCGAGGGAGGAGGGACGGATCATGCAGAATTCTGAGCAGCAAATGCCTACGGCAGACTACGCGCTTGAAGCGCGGGGGATCAGCAAGTCCTTCGGCGGGTTCTTTGCGGTCAAGGATGTTGACCTGAAGATCCGACGTGGCTCCGTGCACGCGCTGATCGGCCCCAACGGGGCGGGCAAGACCACCTGTTTCAACATGCTGACCAAGGCATTGCAGCCGACCAGCGGCAAGATCTTTCTCGAGGGAAGGGATATTTCGCGGCTGCCGACCTCCGATGTCGCCCGGCTCGGGCTGGTCCGCTCGTTCCAGATCTCAGCCACGTTCCCGCACCTGACTTGCCTCGAAAATGTCCGTGTGGCGCTGCAATCGAAATATGGCCGCTCGTTTCATTTTTGGCGCTCTCTCGGTGTGCTTTCCGATCTTAATGAAAAGGCCATGCATTTGCTTGGAGAAGTCGGACTTAGCGACGTGGCTTCGCTTCCGGCCTCGGATCTGTCCTACGGCAAGAAACGTGCGCTGGAGATCGCCACAACGCTGGCGCTCGATCCATCGGTCATGCTGCTCGATGAGCCGACCGCCGGCATGGGCCATGAGGACAT
>JGI24723J26617_10001819_pt1 | contig 18096 bp, 18 predicted proteins | sample Cruoilmetagenom6_FD_26617 | JGI IMG/M metagenome (IMG submission 26617)
GTGATGGCCGAGGCGACCGTGATGGCCGAGGCGACCGTGATGGCCGAGGCGACCGTGATGGCCGAGGTAACGGCGATAGCGATAGCGGCAACTCAAGATAAACGGTTGCAACGTTTGACTTAAACAAGCCAATACAAAAGTAAAAAAGGGCGTCCTATTGGAACGCCCTTTTGGTATCTGCAATCCGGTTTACGCGCACTTTTTAGCGCATGTGAAATAAGATGCTTTGTTATTTAATTCGACCCTGTCGGTAGATCCTTAATCAAGCCGCCAGCTAAGATTGCATTCCAGTGATGCAGGGATTTTGGGTTTTGCATTTTCAGGAATGTGTAGCCTGTTGACCTCCAGGGAACGACCCTAGATCTTAAACTATCAAGAACGTAGTCCCCTTGCTGTGTCCGAAGAACCAAGACCGCGTGGCTGTTTCTGTTCAAGTCTAGCACCGTGGCAATAAGCAAGCTATCTGATGCCACGCCTTTTTCAACGAGCTTTTTCTTTTTTAGAAGAACTAAATCTTCGCAATCCCCGCCTCTGGTAGAAGGCAGTGTCCAATGGTCTTCTTTGCCATATTGAACAATATCGTCGATCTGATAGATGCGCCGGTTAACCTCGTTGTTAACGGTTTTTGCAAGCTTTAAAATTGCATTACTGTCTTGTTGACGACTGCTTTTGCCAGAGCAGGCCCACCGATATTGAGAACACATGTTTGCAGCGCCAGGAGGCGTGGATGTTTTGCTTTTAGGAGTTATAAATGCATCCTGACTGCTGGCTGCACTTGCAGTTGGCGCAGCCAAAGAGATCGCCATCATAGCGATTGTCATCACAGTGATCTTTGTTTTGTTTTTAAGAATTCCGTGGCACTTAACCCGCAATTTGCCAATTAATGACTTTTGCATAGGCGGTAATACATGCACCGTTTTCTGATATGTTACCTGATTTGGCATCTGCTCATCCCAAATTAATGTTACCTGTGTTGACGATAAACCCAAAAAATAGGGCAATAATGTGTCACTGGTTAATGTTTGTTCTGGCGAGCGGTGCCTTTGCTTTCCCAAAAACAAACCGTAAAGAACATATTTGTGCATCAGCTTTTTGCACGAAACTTGGTACTATCCAATTGTTAAGTGGATGTTTATTCAGGCCGGCGTCCCGACTGGTTTTATCTACTGTTATACTCCATCGGTTAGATATTGCGCAGATTCGTAAAAAGCAACAAAGCTAGTCTAGCACCTGTTTTTAGGCGAAACATAGCCGAATGTTGCGGCGGCTTTCACAGAATGTAGCCGAAACGCGGTTGATACCGTGTTTGAGAAGGCTTGCTGGTGTTGAAACGGCTATCTATTCCCGAATTTGCAAAAAAATGTACACAAATTGATTTCTGGCACATTTTGGCATTGTAGTCTGGTAAAAGGGCAGTTAGTAGGTGCATCTAGCATATGCTAATTTTGGCGCGGGGTAGAGCAGCCCGGTAGCTCATCAGGCTCATAACCTGAAGGTCGTAGGTTCAAATCCTACCCCCGCAACCAAAATATCCCATAAATAACATACGCTTACAAGGCATCACAAGGGTGGTCATTTGCGTTGTACTTTCAGTCGTGGAAGCACTGTGGATGCAAGTGGGGGCGTTTCAGGGGTGTGGTCAATACGCAACGTTTGAAACCAGATCTAAAAGTGGAATTAGTCACTTTCGGCCCAAAGTTGCCGTTTCGACGATGAGAAAGGGCGATGTTACGCTTCCGTAGAATGTGAAGTTTACAATAATTCGTCGCTGTCCAACCATTATTTTTTAACCACTTCAATCTGGAGTGCCACCTTTCGAAACCGGATCATTACAAACCCAACCGCACCGCCGCTCTTGCCGAGTGGCGCCAGCCTTATTCCGTATCAGCTCACGCATTGTGGGGTAAACTGAGACTAGTTCAAATTTGTCTGACAGCACCAGCATAACTGAAAAAATGCTGGGCCACTTCATGCATAAACTTGAAAAAGCTTTATAAGCAGGTGTTCTCAATATTTTGGGCAAAGGGTTTCAAACGTCCTTGATGTACCAGTCATCAAACCGCGAGACCGATTCCAACACCCGTGTGTAACCGTTAGAGGTCATGAGCCGATAGATTTCTTGCTGTTGCGGTGTATAGTTATGTTCAATTGTCATAACCCGCGCCGACCAGCGATTAAAGTCAAATGCTTTCAAAATGTCCAGTTCACTGCCCTCTGTATCGATTGACATATAATCGATCACTTCCGGTGCCTGATGTTTTTCTAAAAGATCATTAAGAGAAATCGTCTCAACTGAATAGCTTTGGCCACGTAGTTTGTAGGAGGGTTTTGTGAAGGTTGAAATCGCAGATTTTTCGCCACGCGGTGCTTCGTTGAATCGTAGTGTCTCGTTGCTAGCACGCCAGACACAACGGGTTTCGATCGTGCAGTTTCGATTGTGCTTTAGATTCTCATGCCAGCCGAGCGCCGGTTCAGCCAAAATGCCTGACCAACCGAATTTAGTCTCCATCAGGTAAGAATTGTTAAGTTCAATCCCATCGGTGGCTCCAAACTCAACAAAAAAGCCGCCTTGTTTGAAATCAACCTGCGACAGTGCAAATAGATCCTGACGTAGCTGAGACTTTGAGGCGTCCAGATGATCAATACAGTGATTGCGCCTGTCTGGTGCCATGGCCTTGATGAACTCCAGATCATAGAAGGATTCCTCACGGTATTTAAGTTCTTTCAGGCGGTCTTTGCGGGTGATTGTCCTGTTTAAGATCATAGAGGTTCCAGTATTCTTTGAATAAATGACTTTACTATCAACTCGTAGACTTCTCTAATTGTTAATGCAATGGCATTGTCAGAGGAAACCTAATTGAAACGGGCGGGGTGGCGAAGTAGGATTCACGAATGACAAAAAAGAACCCCTTTCGCTATTTAAAAACCAGTCCAGAGATAATTCGCTTGGCGGTGATGCTGTACGTCGGTTTTCCGCTTTCGCCAAGTGGTGCCAGCTTTGTTCCGCGTAAGTTCACGCTTTCAGTGGTAAACTAAGATCAGTTCGAATTCGTCTGACAGCACCCGCTATGATATGATACCATTCTTGACAATTCGCCCTTTGGCGGTAAGGAACGCAAAGAGGTGCAGTAGAACTACAGCAGATTCCGGACTTGGCCAGAATAAACCCGATTGAGAGACTTTATGACAAATCTAGCTAATGTGAAAATTTGCGTCGTTGTTCCAACACGAAACCGCCCATCCACTTTAAGTTTACTTTTGAAATCATTGCTGCATCAGTCATATGATAATTTTTGCGTCGTGATTTCTGACAATTCGGACGAAGAACAAGCGATAGAGAATAAGGCAATACTCGACGAGTACCGTTCTGAAATAGATATTTTATTGATCGCGCCCGGTGTGCCTATGTCGATGTCCGAACATTGGAATTTTATAATTGATCGCGCCGTTGAAGATATTCCTGACGCAGATTATTACAGTTTTCTTACTGATCGTTGTATATATCATCCAGAAGGTTTGTCAGTATTGTCTAAAGCTGTGGGGGATGCTGGATATCCTGATTTAATTATGTATCAAGTTGCTCATTTACGGCAAGTGGACGGTGATTTAACGTTTAAAGCCTTGGAATATAAGGCAAGTGCTTTGACACAAATAAAATGTGGTAAGTTATTGCAGAGCTTTGCGAGCGGTCAGCGTAATCTACCGAGCCCAAGATTTTTAAACTCTATGATGAAGCGGAATGCATTGATTGATTTGCGCGAAAAAAATAATAATACGGTTTTTGGAGGGATAGCCCCAGACTATTATTATGCTTTTTTAGTGCTCGCGCATTGTGATACATATTCGTCTTTGGCGTTACCCATCACCGCGGCAATTGCTGAAGATCTCTCAAATGGCGGTAATTTTACAGGATTTCAGCCAAACGCTGCGTCCCGTGATTTTGAGCAAAAAACTAAAAATGAGCAGAGTGATTATCTGAAGATTGGGCCGATCCCAAATGAGATATATTTACTGCACAATGCTATTTTACGTGAATATATTCTACGGTATCAGATTGAAGAAGCGAACGAGGATGTGTGTGCGAAATTCCCAAAGATTGATCCTATGAAATTTTATCGCAACAGTTTACGGCAACTTATGGAGGGGCGTCGAAATGGCGATCCCGCTATTATTGCTTCATCATTGGAAAATTTAGAGACTTATGCTGCACAATATCCAGAACTAAAAACATTTATGGCTCGAACGAGTACGAAAATATGGCAGGCTCTTTTGTGGGTAAGAATTTTTAGAAACAGAGCCAAGTGGTATTTAAGAGGAGGTAACAGTACGGATTCCCGTGTAGAGCATTATAATGAAAAGGTAATGAAGGCCATAGAGATGGCCTCGTAGTGGTGCTAACAGAGAAACTTTACGATTTTGAGATCTCACCATATTTTGGCATTGTCAGAGGAAACCTAGTTGAAACGGACGGGGCGGTGAAGTAACGTTTACGGATGACAAAAAACAGCCCATTTCGTTATTGTCCGTCGTCATATAAAGTGGAACAGGTGAGCTTGTAATCCAATAGGAGGCTCTGGTTCGTTTTGTTACTTTGATTATGCCGCTTCTCGTGGAAGCAGCTGGAAGCAATCCACAGAGTAAGAGATAGAAACCAAGTGCGGGTTTCGTCAAGAATAAAGCAGCGATTCGAATAAGATAGGATAGGTGGACGCAGTTAGAGGTAAGTGGCGCATTTACCCGTTGGCTATCTCATAACATGAAGGTCGTAGGTTCAAATCCTACCCCCGCAACCAACACCACACACGGTGTTGCCAAATCAGCAAACACAGCCCCTTCGGGGGCTGTTTGCATTTCTGGCTCTGGTTTTGTTGAAATAAGGAATATGGAATGTGTCTAGATGCTAGGGGCGGTTCCAATCAAAATCGTTGGTATGCCTGCGCTGCAAACGCAGCGTCTTTAGGCACGTAAGGTGCTGACCTTAGACAAGTTTTTGACTTAGAATCGCCATATTCCCCAGCAACAGTGTGTTTTCATTTTGTGTATAATTTGTGGCGTGAAGTGCTGCCGATGCGTTTTTAGTAAAATAATCGTGATTTTTTATCCAAGGGATAAACATGAAAAAAGACGTTATATTGGCAAGCAAAGATGAGCTTGGTGTGGGGACTGCTTTAAAAGCAGGGTTCTATACTATTCAAAGCATTATCGGGTTAAAGGATTTCGGGATCAAGTATCTTGCGACGGATGCCGACGGGCGTACTGTTGTCTTAAAAGAGTTTTTCCCTTCTGAAATCTGTGCGCGCGAAGGCCTTGATGTTGCGGTTGTTTCCAACGACAGGATCAATGAATTTAAAAATCTTATTCGTGGATTTTTGAAAGACGCGGATAAGCTGATAGAATTAGATAATCCGAATATCGGTACTGTCTTGGAAGTTTTCGAAGAAAACAAAACAGCTTATTTAGTGGAGGAAACGGTCAATGGCGTGTCATTATATGATGCCGTAACCGATGATAGCTATGAGCTGACATCCATGCAGATTACGTCTATATTGGCGAAGCTTTTGCTGGCTCTGCACGATATTCACGCGTTGGAATTGCTACACCGGAACATAGAACCTAAAAATATCACGCTTACAGAGCAACTTGAACCGACACTGTTTGTGGATTTTGGAACATTTCGGGATAGGCCAAGCCGTGAAAGCCGTGCATTTTCAAAAATAGCATCCAATGCAAATAAATTCGCCCCTTTGGAAATGAGCATTGAAACAGGGGATCAATCTCCATCTGCCGATATATATTGTCTGGCTGCAAGTATGTATTTTGCTATTACAGGCAACCCACCGATGAGCAATATACAACGTATTTCCGAAATTGCGCGTGGCAACCAAGATCCTTACAAAGCTTTGGCAGGGGAAGAAAAAGGATATCAGCCCGGCTTTTTGGAAGCTTTGGATATTGCGTTGGCACCGTTTCCACGTGATCGGATTAAAAGTGCAACGGAATGGTTGCGGTATTTAGACTTAAAGCAGGAAACACAAGAAGTTGAGGAAACCAAAAGCCTGTTCAGGCCTGCGAAGTTAGTGGAAACTTATTGGAATATACCCACCTCGGCAATAAGGCCGGCAATTGTCATTATGGTAATGGCTACGGCACTTTTTTTCTTTTTAAGATTGATTGTGAACAACTTATAACCTTTGGCGCAGTGTATTCGCTGAATTGTAATTCAGTGTATTTTCCAATTAAACAAGGAGTTGATGCTTAATGATAACAAGGTTCAAAGCAGTACTGATTGCGACTGTGGGCATGGTGTATTTGGCTATGTCATTGCAGGCATTTGCACAGTCCAATCAGGAACCCAAGCGTAATATCGGTATAATGGCCGGCGGTATAGGAACAACAACTGCCAGATTAGCCGAGGATTTAAGCCGCACAATGAGTGGTAAATCCAGCGTTCAAATCAGAGCAATGCTTGGAAAAGGCTCTGAACAAAGTATCAATGATTTACTGTATTTGCGTGGTGTCGATCTGGCTTTTGTGAACGCAGATATTTTAGCGAATATCAGAATAACAAAACCAAACCACCCCGCACTGGGGAACCTGGCTTATCTTGCTAAAGTAACGGATTCAGAGCTACATCTTCTGGTTCGAAAAGATAGTGGCATAAACGATATATATGATCTGAAAACGAAAAAAATCAGTGTGGGAAATAAAGGTAGCGGTTCTGCTTTGACATCCCGTTTGGTGATGCGGATTTTAGGCATCAAGACATCTACTGCGTTTATGAGTGCAACAGTTGGCCTAGATGAGCTAAGGCGCGGCACATTGGATGCTGTTTTCTTTGTTGGGGCAAAACCGCTTCCGCTTTTGCTAAACATACGTGAAGACGATGAATTGAAATTAGTCGGCATTCCATTTTCAACCCAATTGGCAAGTATCTATCAGCAGTCTGAGTTTTTGGTCGATGATTATCCGACAATCGTTGAAAATAAGTTTGTGCCGACGCTTTCTGTCCCCGTGATTTTGGCGGTGTACAACAAATTTGCCAAAGGCAGTTTTCGCTATAACAATCTAATCAAGTTTTCCGAAGCTTTTTTGGACGATATTCCGTTACTGCAAAAACCGCCGCGGCATCCAAAGTGGAAAGATTTGGACCTGACAGCGACTGTCGAGGGTTGGAAGCGATTCACATATTTTGAAGATGTTCTGGTGCGATGATGGGGAAGCAAATGACGTCATATTTTGTATTGGAAATCCATGAGGCCAAGAAGATGTTAAAATTTATAACCCGTGCTAGCATTTGTTTTATGGCAATCATCTTTTTGATGATTGCGTTTACGAAGGTCACACAAGCGCAGTCATCTTCTGCAATTCGTGCAAACCAAGGCCGTCTTGGTTTGCTGACGGCAACAACATCGGGCACTTATGTTGAAATCGGTGCTGACATTGCCCGTGCGTTGGATAATAGATCAAACTTTCGTATTGTTCCTTATTTAAGTTCGGGTGCTATTCAAAACTTGAACGATTTGATGACTTACAGGGATGCAGATATTGCGCTGGTTAACGCAGATACATTAATGAACTTTAAAGTCAGAAACCCTGATGATCCGCGCATTGCTAAATTAAGTTATTTGGCCAAGGTTTATGGTTCAGAATTGCACCTGATCGTTTCTAGAGATTCCGGTATCCGCACGGTTTCAGATTTGGCAGATCGCAAAGTTGCAATTGGCCAAAATGGCAGTGGTACCTGGCTAACATCGCAGTTGGTTATGCGGGCTTTGGGTGTGCAGGCGGATATTACGCCCATGCCGAACGATGTGGCCCTTGAGGCGTTGAAAGATGGCAAGATAGATGCAACATTTTTCCTGACAGGCAAACCGTCTGCAATTTTCCAACGCATAAAGTCCGATGAAGGTTTAACCTTAATCGGTATCCCGTTTAGCCAAGCGTTAAGTGGTATATACAAAGCCGCCGAGTTTACCCCCGATGATTATCCGGGCCTTGTGACGGATAAATTTGTACCCACCATTTCGGTTGATGTGATTTTAGCCGTATATGGCCGTTATCCGGTTGGTAGCAATGAATACAAGTTGCGATCGAATTTTGTGCGCCAACTTCGGGCGAATATGGCGCCGTTGCAGTTCCCCCCAAATCATCCCAAATGGAAGCAATTTTCATTTTCCGAGGAGGTTCCGGGCTGGGATAAGGCAGAAGCTACAATGCAAGTGTTATCAGACACAGCGGAAAATACATCTGCCGGGCCAAGTATTGCAGATTTAATGAAACAAGGGTTCGAGTAGATTGAACTTACAAAGGTGGGATTGGTTTAAGTTAAGCCAAATAGATAAATGCAGATGACAAATGTAAAAAAAATACAGGAGTTTTCGGATAAGCTGCCGGAAGGGGCTACGCTTTTCAATGGGGAATACACGATCAGAAGGTTCCTGAATGATGGTGGGTTCGGTCTGACCTATTTGGCGTCTGACGGTTTGAACCGAAACGTTGTTATCAAAGAATGTTTTCCAAAGGCAATCTGTCGGCGCAGCCAGCTTGTAGTGGGTATTCGGTCAAAGGCACAAATGACCGAATTTGCGAATATGGTCGAGTTTTTTATTAAAGAAGCCGTCAAACTATCCAAACTCAAGCACCCCAACATTGTTCATGTACATCATGTTTTTGAAGAAAACGCGACAGCATATATGGCAATGGATCATGTCACTGGTTTCGATATGTTAACATTACTGGAGAATACAGAGTATAAGTTCGAGCCCAACAGAATTATCGATATTACCCTGAAAATTCTGGATGCGATGAGTTATATACACGCGATGGATATGCTGCACCGCGATATCTCACCCGACAACATTCTGATTGATGACCGTGGTCAGCCAAAGATCATTGATTTTGGAGCGTCCAAAGAGGAAGTCAGTAAGGCAAGCCGTGCTTTGTCAGCCCAGTTACAAGTTGTGAAAGAAGGGTATTCCCCGCAAGAGTTTTATATTGAAGGAAGTGAACAAACACCTGCAAGTGATTTATACGGAATTGCTGCAAGCATATATCAATGTATTACGGGTGAAGTTCCGCCGAACAGCAATCTAAGATTAAGTGAGGTGGCGCAGGGAAACCCCGATTTATACAGGCCTGTTGCAGGGCGGTTTAAGGGTTATCCACCAAATTTTCTGGAAGCCATCGATAAGAATATGGAACTGTTCCCGCAAAGCCGATGCCAGTCTGCCGGAGATTGGTTGGCGATGCTTGATACCGGTTTTGTTAATGACATGGCATCTATGCCGGCAAAACCCAACAAACGTTATATGAATTTTTCGTTCACGGTTAGACCCGTATTCGCAGCTATTGGGCTATCTGTGTTAGTGTCTGGTGCCGCTGCTTATGCATATTTATCAAAGAATAGCATTCCCGAGGCGGTACAGACTGTTATTTCAGTTCAGGAACCGACTGCGCCAAAAGGGATTGTTCCAGATAAAGCACCCCAAACCATAGTGATTGAAGCCAAGAAAATGACTGATGTTGAGGCCTTAACGGTGCCATCGGAGCCAACCGGGAATGCCAATGAGAATAAGACTTCTGAACCGGTAATGTCGATTGCGGATATTATGTCTGAACTGGCGCTTGAAACATCTTCAAATGGGGCCAAAACCGAAGATGCGAATGCGGTTTCTTCGGGTGCGTCAAACCCCGAAACAGTTTCTCAGCCTGCGAATTAAGGTGTGTTATGCGCGTGTTTCGTAACAATAATCAGGGGCAGTAATAGCTATGTTGCCTTTCTTTAAAACCAAAAGAAGCCTGGACGTTAGCTCTAAGATCGATCGTGGTGCGCGCGATTACCAAGAAGATGCCCTAGAGTACTATATTCCGGAGGATCGGCAATTTGCGGTTATGGTTTTGGCTGATGGGCTGGGTGGCCATGCAGCCGGCCACGTAGCCAGTTCAATCGTGTCCGATACGGTCATGGAGTCGTTAAAACCAGATACATCAACGCCGAAATCGTTGCAAAAAAACGTACGTGATAAATTGAAAGTAGCAGCTGAAACAGCAAACGATCATGTGCGAACGCATATGATGGAAAACCCTGAAACCGAAGGTATGGGATCTACGCTTTTGGCTACGGTTATTATTTCAAATTACCTGTATTGGATTTCTATCGGCGACTCGCCTTTGTATCTTTTCCGAAACGGGGCTTTGAAACAGTTAAACCAAGATCACTCGATGGCGCCAAAACTGGATGCTTTGGCAGAAGAAGGCTCGCTGACAAAAGAAGCGGCACTTAATCATCCGATGAGAAATTCATTACTGTCCGTAATTGTCGGTGACAGTTTCAAGCATGTGGATTGCCCCAGAAAAGCGTTTAAGTTGGCCAAAGAGGATCTTCTTATTGCGTCCAGTGACGGGTTGCAGTTTCTGAGTGATCAAGAAATTGCAGAAACACTGGATACCGTTAATCATAAAAGCTCTAAAAAAATCGTTGGGGCGTTAATGAAAGCCGTTTTACATAAAAAATCCCCACACCAAGATAACATAGCAATTTGTGTTTTGCGGGCAAACGAATGTATGAACGGAACCGGCTACAGTTCAAAAGCCTTATAGGCAGAAATTTATTCCTGTATTTTAGTAGAGCAATGCGCCTAATAGCATGATTATTGCAAACCCTATCCATACGATATTCAAAGTAGATACTGACCGTCGAATATCTTCTGGGTCCAGTTGATGGCGCGCATCTGCATTGACATATGGATAGTCAACTTTTTGCCCATTGTAAAAACGTGGGCCGGCAAGAGCTATTCCCAGAACTGCGGCCATTGCCGCTTCGGGCCAACCTGCGTTCGGGGACCGATGAAGTGGCGCGTCATTAAGGACAACATCCATATGGTCACGGGGTTTGGACGTCAGACAAATCAGCAGGCTGGTTATACGTGCCGGCACCCAATTCATGATGTCGTCCAGTTTGGCGGCGGCATAACCAAAATCGCTGTACTTTTCGGTTTTATAGCCGATCATCGAGTCTGCGGTGTTGACCACCTTGTAAATCATGATGCCTGGCAACCCAAAGAAAAGATACCAAAGGGCGGGGGCTATGACGCCATCGGAAAAATTCTCGGCAGCACTTTCAATGGCTGCGCGCACCACATCGCTGGGCTGCATGTGATCGGTTGTACGGCCGACAATTTTTGCAACTTCCTTGCGGCCTGATGACAGATCTTTGGCAAGGGCAATACCTACATTCATTACATGCTGAACAAGGCTTTTGTGGGCGAGCAGAATAGCAACGACNATGGCCTCAAGAAACCCANAATCAGGTAGTGCGGATAAAACCCAGCCAAATATGCCAGAAGTAATGACAAGAACGGTGATAGCCAGGAAACCTTTTGTCTTTTGTAAGGGTTCCTTATTCAGNGNTTCGTCAAGCCACGTGATGCAATCGCCGACCACCTGAACGGGGTGCGGAATGCGCGACCACAGCCAGTTCGGTTCACCGAATATGGTGTCCAGTATAATGGCCAGCAAAAGGATTTCAAAATGGTTCATCAATACCGCCCTAAAGCATCGCTTAACCGCGACAGTTCAGTTGTGTTTGCAGGCAATCCCAATCTTATCCATTTTTCTGAATATGGAAAGATGCGTGTCAAGATGTGGTTCCGGCAAAGATGATCATGCAGGGCAATTGCCGATGTTGTTTCAGCCAATTGAAACAGATCGGTGCCCCCCAATGCGGTTAGGCCGTTTTGGCATAGGACACTTCGTAATTGTTCTGCCATCGCAGCCAATTTGCTTCGTGTGGCAACAAACCAATCTTGGTCCGACAATGCTTTTTGTCCGATGAATTGCGCCGGTCCGGATATATTCCATGGCCCAAGTTGCTGTTCTAGTTTCTCTGCTAGGTCAGGGGTTGTGATGGCAAACCCCAAACGCAANCCTGCCAGCCCCCAAAATTTNCCAGTACCCTTTAGAATGATGTNGTCAGGTTTGTCAGCCAAATCAATGAAAGAGCTTTCGGGACAGACATCACAAAAACTTTCGTCAATGATCGTCAGCCGATCATGCTGATTGTTTATTTCTGCGCGCGAAAACAGTCGACCGTCAGGGTTGTTAGGATGCACGCGCACTTGAACCGGTGCGCGCTGTTGCAACGACCAATCCTGCCCAACAAAAGAGGCGGCAAATTCGTTATATGTTGGGTTGATAATACTGACGCGGGTTTCATCTACCAGATTGGGTAATTGCGCAATGATTGCCGAAACTCCCGAAGTTGCGACAATCTTTGCGCCATTTGGAACCTTCCAGAATTTTCGTGCGGCATCCAGCAGGCGTATTTTTGGGCCTTCATCAGGTAAAACATGCCAGTAGTGCAAAGGGATGTCCGGTATCGGGTAGGGGTTTGGATTTATGCCGGTGGACAGATCAAGCCAGTCGCTGCGTGTACCGCCGTAGTGATTGACGGCTGCATCCAACCCCCCGCCATGATCCTGCTTTAGGTTCATTTATCGGTTTCATCCAAGGTTGGGATGCGTGTCACAAAATGGCCCTTTATTGTCGCGGGCCATTGTTTGAACGGGACTTGCCCCAATGTGCTTTCGTCGTGCAGTGTGGCATATTCGACAATGCCGCTTGCAGTGTCGCTGTTGGGCTCAAATCGCCCCAAGACATAGGTCAGTTTCCCTTTTGCTTGTAACGCCACATTGCAACCACCCTGACAGCCCATCAGGCATGAATGCCGACGTACTAATACGCTGGGGTTTCCTTCGGCGGCAGCCTCTACCAAGGTAGCAAGTTTTGCGCCGTCTTTTTCAATTGTATCGTCCGTTGGCTTTTCCGTGCCTTCGGTTCTGCAAGTATCGCATACTGTAATGACTGTTGTCATTTTGGGCTCCTTATTCGATTTTTATCGTTACAACAGAAGATGCCTGTAAAATACAATCAGAAACGACCACTTGGGTGAAAATTAACAACTTGTTAATCTATTTTNATCAGAATCTAAGAACAGGTAAGAAAAATAATAAACAAGAAAACAGCAGCGGGGTAATAGTATGCGGACGCAAGTGCTGATTGTGGAAGCAAAGGAAAATCTTGGAACGTTATGGCAACGTTTTTTGGAGCGACAGGGGTTTGATGTTGCATTGGCTGGAAATCAACCGGATGCGATAGATAAATTGCAGTTTGATCATTGGGATGTTTTGGTGATTGATTTGATGTTGCCGAATGCAAGTGTGTTGGCGATTTCGGATTTTGCAAGTTATAAAAATCCCGATATTTCGATTATTGTTGTTACGGAAAACAGCTTTTTCTCCGATGGATCCATTTTTGATCTGTGGCCGAACGCACGCGGTTTTATGAACCAACCTATTGAACCGGGTGACTTAGCTGCAGTGGTTGATCATTGCACGCGACCGACTAGCTGCGTTCGTGCGGTGCATTCCAGTTGATTACTGGATTGATCGGTATAATCCGTGTGGGATTTATAGTGTCATGGCTAAAATGGTAATGCCGGATGATGTGATCAAAGTTTACAGTTTGCGCAACGCCATCCCATTGAAACAGTTCACGCGTGTAGGCCCAAAGGTTGGGAAAATCGACAATGCGGTTGCGGTTGCACTTGAAATGTAAAACGTAAACAGGATCGAAACGAACAAGGGTTGTGAACAGGCGCCAGTCGGCCTCGGTTACTTGGTCGCCCGCCAAATAACGATTTTGGCTTAAGTGCTGTTCCAACCAATCCAGATTTTCAAACAAAACGGTTACAGCATCATCATAAGCTGCCTGTGATGTTGCGAAGCCACTTTTATAAACGCCGTTGTTCACATTGGAATAAATGCGTTTATTTAAGGCGTCGATGCTTTCTTGTAGTGCCAGTGGGTAATAATCATCTGTGTTGCCTGTCAGTTCATTAAAAGCCGTATTGAACATACGGATGATTTCAGACGACTCGTTGGAAACGATTGTATCGGTTTTTTTGTCCCACAGAATAGGAACGGTAACGCGCCCTGTCATATCGGGTTTGGCGCGCAAGTAAATATCGCGCAGGAACGCTGCATTAAACAGGCTGTCGCCTTGTGCTGCGCCATCTTTTTCGAACGTCCAGCCATCATCCAGCATATCGGGATGAACGAAATCAACGCTGATATGATCTTCCAGCTGCTTGAGTTTGCGAAAAATAAGGGTGCGGTGTGCCCAAGGGCAAGCCGCGGAAACATAAAGATGATAACGCCCGCTTTCGGCTTTATAGCCACCAACCCCACTTGGGCCGGCACTGCCATCCTGCGTTATCCAGTTGCGAAACGCGGCAACGGTGCGCACGAATTTGCCATCTGATTTTTTGGTGTCGTACCATTCGGTCGACCATTTTCCATCTAAAAGCTGTCCCATTGGGCGTCTCCTTTTCAGGAATGAATAGCGGGTTGGCCGCAGGTGTGCATCCGCAATTGGCGCATCACAGAGTTTTTCATTCCGCAACAATCCAATGTCGCTGACGTTCTGCAAAAAGACGGGATTCGGATTGCAAGTTATCGGCCCCCCGCATATACGGGTTTCAGACGAAGCCCAATGGGCCGGAAAGGAGCGTTTTCGCGCATCGACCCAAGTAGGGGGTGCAACGAAACATCGTCGGGANATNACGCCCCCTTTCCGTTTGAATGAATGAGGAGCGGTATAANATGCACAAGCACGAAAAAATTGGGGTTATGATCTGTGGGCATGGTTCACGCAGTGAAGATGCGGTTCAGGAATTTTCTGTTCTGGCAAAAAGATTACCTGCCTATCTGCCACCTGAATGGCCTGTGGAATATGGTTATCTGGAGTTTGCCAATCCTGTTATCCGTGTGGGGCTTGATAGCCTGCGTGATCAGGGGTGCACGAAAATTCTGGCGGTTCCGGGCATGTTGTTTGCCGCAATGCATTCCAAGAACGATATCCCGACAGTGCTAAACAAATATGCCGCCGAAAACGATATCGAAGTTTTATATGGCCGTGAGTTGGGCGTTGACCCCAAGATGATTGCTGCTGCCGGCGCGCGTATTCAACAAGCGATTGATCTGGCCAACGCGGAACATGGCAACGTGTCGAAAGAGGAAACTGCGCTGGTTGTTATCGGGCGTGGGGCCTCTGATCCTGATGCCAACGCGAATGTGTCCAAAATTGCCCGCATGCTGTGGGAAGGTTTTGGGTTCGGCTGGTGCGAAGTGGGTTACTCCGGTGTGACGTTTCCGTTGGTTGAGCCGTGTTTGGATCATGTTGCCAAACTGGGTTACAAGCGTGTTGTCGTGTTTCCGTATTTCTTGTTTTCAGGTATCCTGATCGACCGTATTTACGGTTTCACAGATAAATGCGCGGAAAAATACAATGAAATTGAATTTGTCAAAGCAGGCTATCTGAACGACCATGACAAGGTTATCGAAACATTTGCCGAACGCATTACCGAACAGGTTGGTGAAACCCCGCCCGACAATTGTGCGGTTTGTAAGTATCGTACGCAAATTCTGGGATTTGAACATGAAGTCGGCCTTCCGCAGGAAAGCCACCATCATCACGTAGAAGGTCAAGGGGCAGAAGCGCCTGGTTCGAACGTGGCGGATTGCAAACTGTGCGATACGTTTTGTACGGGTGAGTGTCGTTTGTACTTAGACCAACACGACCATCACCACCATCATGATCATGGACATTCACACAGTCATGATCACGATCACGTGCATGCCATATACCCCCATGAAAAACATCCGCACGGGCCTGAAAGCACGCGTAAAAAATGACCAAGACGCCCCCATATACGCGGCCTTTGATCTATGAACGCTCACCCAATGCCATCTACAAGCAAAGTTTTGCAACAGTGGCAAGTGAAGCGCGATTGGATCGCTTCCCACAGGATTTGCATGCAGTTGTCACACGGTTGATCCATGCTTGCGGTATGGTGGAAATTGCGGATCGATTAAGCTTTTCTGCGGATTTAGGGCAAGCGGGGCGTGAAGCGTTATTGGCGGGAAAGCCGATATTGTGTGATTGTGAAATGGTGGGGGCTGGCGTTATCCGTCGTTACCTGCCCAGTGAAAACCAAGTGATCGTGACCTTGAATGATGCGGGCGTGCCCGATCTTGCCAAAGAGATTGGAAACACGCGTTCGGCTGCGGCCGTTGAATTGTGGAAAGATCATTTGGACGGGGCCGTTGTGGCGATAGGCAATGCGCCGACAGCATTGTTTCACCTGTTGGAGTTGTTGGATGCAGGCTATCCGAAGCCTGCGTGTATCTTAGGGTTTCCTGTTGGTTTTGTCGGCGCTGCCGAAAGTAAGGCGGAGTTAGCGGCAAATCCACGGGGCTGCGATTTTATCACTTTGCGGGGTCGCAAAGGCGGATCGGCCATGGCATCGGCGGCAGTGAATGCGTTGGCCGCAGGATTGATTGAGATCAGACAATGACGGCATGGTTGCATATTATCGGAATTGGTGAAGATGGCCTAGATGGCCTGACAACTACAGCGCGATCATGTATTGCGTCCGCAGATTATATTATCGGCGGCAAACGTCACCATGCTTTGATTGGTGAGAGCTTGGCAGAACGGATCAATTGGCCGTCGCCCTTTGATGCTTTGGTGTCTGAATTGCGGGCTTTGTGCGGAAAAAAAGTGGTTGTTTTGGCAACGGGTGATCCCCTGTGGTTTTCGGTCGGCAACAGAATTGCGGCGTCTTTTGATGCGGACGAGCTTGTCTTTTATCCGCATGTTTCGGCATTCCAATTGGCGGCGTCAAGCTTGGGTTGGGCCTTGCAAGATGTGACTTGCCTTAGTGTTCACGGGCGGCCGCTGGAGCGGATTAAACCGCAAATGCAAAACGGCCAGAAGTTGTTGCTATTGACCAGTAATGGCAAAGCGATTGCAGAACTTGCGGCAATGATAACAGGCATGGGTTTTGGCCCGAGCAAATTGGTTGCTATCGCCAATATGGGCGGTGCGGATGAAGTGCGGTTTGATGGTTTCGCACAAGACTGGGCGCATGAAGTGCCTGACCTGAATACGGTGGCGGTTGAATGTATCGCATTGCCAAGTACGCAAATTTTACCCGTTGGTTACGGCCTGCCGGATGATGCTTTTTTGCATGATGGGACTATGACAAAACAAGAAGTGCGTGCGGTGACTTTGGCAAAACTAATGCCTGCACCCAATGCATTGTTGTGGGATGTGGGCTGTGGCTGTGGTTCGGTTGCGGTGGAATGGATGCGCGCGGCTTATAATGCACGTGCGATCGGGATTGAAGCGCGTGCAGACCGCCGCGCTATGGCGGAAGAGAACGCAAGAAATCTAGGTGGATTTGATTTGCCACTTATCGCGGGTTTGGCACCTGATGCCTTGGGTGGATTAGAAAAACCTGATGCGATTTTTATCGGTGGTGGGTTAAGTGAAGAGGTTTTTGATTTTTGCTATGCGGCCCTAAAACCGATGGGGCGTTTGGTTTGCAATGTTGTGACGCTGGGTTCTGAGCAGGTGTTATTGGAAAAATATGGCGCACTCGGCGGGCATCTGACCAAACTGCAATTTACCCATGCAATTCCTGTGGGGCAGAAGATGGGTTGGAAGCCTGCAATGCCTGTAACGCAATATTGTCTGGTGAAAAAATGAACGGAAAGCTTTACGGAATTGGTCTGGGTCCGGGTGATCCGGAATTGATGACCTTGAAGGCCGCGCGCTTGATTGGTGCGGCGTCATGTGTAGCCTATCCGATGCTGGAAACGGGTGCCAGTTTTGCGCGGTCTATTGCACAGGATCATTTGGCCGACGGGGTGCGCGAGATTGCGATTGAAATTCCGATGTCAGTCGCGCGTAAACCTGCGCAAGATGCCTATGACAAAGGTGCAGATGAAATTCGGGGCGTGCTGGAAACGGGCCGTGATGTTGTTGTTTTGTGTGAAGGCGATCCGTTTTTCTACGGTTCCTTCATGTATCTGTTTTCGCGCCTGTCGGAAGAGTTTGATGTGGAAATTGTGCCAGGCGTGAATTCGGTTTCTGCCTGTGCGTCTGTTGTTGAACGCCCGCTTGTGGCCCGTAGCGAAGTGTTGACGATTGTACCTGCAACTCTGCCTGTTGGTGATCTGTCCGTGAAAATTG
>JGI24723J26617_10001823_pt1 | contig 18066 bp, 20 predicted proteins | sample Cruoilmetagenom6_FD_26617 | JGI IMG/M metagenome (IMG submission 26617)
AATAACGGGTTTAGAAAATGTAGATGATTCTTTGGTGTTTCACGCAGGAGCTATTACAGAAAATGAAAAGGTAGTAACTTCAGGAGGTCGTGTTATGGCTATAACATCTTATGGGAATACATATGAAGAAGCCATAAAAAAATCCTATCAAAATATAAATAAATTACATTTTGATAAGATGTATTATCGTAAGGATATTGGATTCGATTTATAAATAAGAATGTGATGTAATGCTCTTATCTTCTTCTCCGTTTGCATCATATTTTTTTAATTGAAGCATCCAGTAAGCAGTAGCAACGATACAAATAACAATAAATATCCATGATATAAAATTTGCTGACCACCAGTTTTCTAACTCAAGTGCTCTTAAAGCATCAAATGGAGCGAATAAAACATTTACGAATAAATCTGCTATAGCGTTAAAAAAGTCTTTCATTAGTTTAAAAATTAATACTGTTGTAGGTTTAAATTATATCTTTACAATACAAAATTACGTTTTTTCAGCTTAAAATTGAAAAAATCTATAAATATTAGTGTTGTCTTTTTATTTTTTCACTTAATTAATGATATCAAACTTTTTTAGCCAGTCAAAACCTATAAACTTTGTAGCAGTAAGCATCATACTGCTAATTGTGTTTGTTATTACAAAATATATGACACTTGATGTGGCGTTGGATATTTTTTTAATTACCAAAGAGATTTTGTTTTTTAGTGTTAGTTTGTTTTCAGTTTTTGTGTTTGATTTTTTAGTAAACAGAAATAATCTCACAAAAAAAAATAGTTATAAAATTTTACTGTTTGTTTTATTTATTGCTATTCTACCAGAAACACTTTTAAATTCTAGAACACTTTTCGCTAATCTTTTTGTGCTATTTGCTCTAAGGCGTATTATAAGTTTAAGATCTAAAAAGGAAATCAAAAAGAAGCTTTTTGATGCTTCTTTTTGGATTACAATGGCTTCGTTATTATACTTTTGGTCAGCTTTGTTTTTCGTTTTAATTATTGCAGCATTAGTACTATATGTTATTACAGATGCAAAAAACTGGCTAATTCCTGTAATGGGGATTTTAACAGTAGCAATTATTAGCGTGTCTTATATGGTTGTAATGAATCAGGATATCAATAAGTTTTTTAATAATCTTATTGACGTGAGTTTTGATTTCAGTCCATTAAACTCTAAGCGAATTATTATTGGATCAACGATTCTGTTTTCTTTCGGAATTTGGTCACTTTTTTATTACATCAAGAATTTAAAATCTAAAGCAAAAAGCTTAAGACCATCATTTTCATTAATTATTATTGCAACAATTATTGGGTTAGTAATTGTTATAATATCTCCAATAAAAGATGGAAGTGAGTTTATTTTCCTTTTCGCTCCTTTAGCTATTATTATGACAAATTATTTGGAAGTAATTTCAGAAAAATGGTTTAAAGAAAGTTTATTATGGATTTTACTTTTAACTCCAATCATCACATTATTGTTGTAATTTTTTGCCAAAAGCTAAGTCGCCAGCATCTCCAAGGCCAGGAACTATATAGCCTTTGTCATTGAGTTCTTCATCTACAGTTGCTATCCATAAATGTGCATCATCATTAAAGTGTGTATTTACAAAATCTACACCAGGTTGTGCTCCAATGACGCTAACCAGATGAATTTCCTTAGGCGTTCCAAAAGGCTTTAAAGCTTCAAAAGTAGCCACCATAGATTGTCCTGTTGCTAACATAGGGTCTGCTAGTATTAAAGTTTTTCCACTTAAATCAGGACAAGCGAGATACTCAACTACAATTTCAAATGTTTCAGGATCGTGTTTATGATGTCTGTAGGCTGAAATAAAAGCATTTTCAGCATCATCAAAATAATTTAACAGTCCATTGTGTAAAGGTACACCAGCTCTTAAAATAGAACACAATACAATGTCATTTTGGTAAATACTTGTTGCTTTTTCACCCAATGGCGTTTTAATTGTTTTGGGTTTAAAATCTAAAGTTTTACTCATTTCATAACATAAAACCTCTCCAATGCGTTCAATGTTTCTTCTAAAACGCATTCGGTCNTGTTGAATTGAAACATCTCTAATTTCAGCGATAAAAGAATTTAAAATTGAATTTGACTCAGATAGATTGTGAATGTGCATCGTGTAATTTTTATGGGAGATAAAGTTAATAATTACTTCTATATTTGTACTTTAAATTTACATATTATGTTCTCAGAAAAAGCAAATAAAATATTTAAGGAGGTTATTGAAAAATACCACATCGTTAATACTGTTGATCAGCCTTTTACAAATGTATATAACAAAGACTCTAATTTATTAGAGCATTTATTATATAGAAAATGTTGGATAGATACTGTGCAATGGCATTATGAAGATATTATTCGTGACCCTCAAATAGATCCAGTTGCTGCTTTAAAATTGAAACGTCAAATAGACGCTTCTAATCAAGACAGAACAGATATGGTTGAGTTCATAGACAGCTATTTTCTTGAAAAATATAAAAATGTAACAGTAAAAGATGGCGCAACAATCAATACCGAAAGTCCTGCTTGGGGAGTTGATAGGTTATCAATTTTAGCGCTTAAAGTATATCATATGAATGAAGAAGCAACTAGAGAAGATGCTTCAGATTCGCATAGAGCAGCTTGCCAAAAGAAACTTGATGTATTACTTGAACAACGTGTTGATTTATCAACTGCTATAGATACACTTTTAGACGATATTAGTAAAGGTGATAAGTATATGAAAGTATACAAGCAAATGAAAATGTACAACGACGACCAGTTGAATCCTGTACTACGTTCACAAAAATAAAATAGCTGTCATTCAAGAGTAAAACGAAGAATCTTTAAGAATAAGGTTTCTTTCAAATAGACTCAATATGACATAATTATTCATTTATGTCTAAAAAAACCGAACACATTCTAGTTATTCGTCTCTCTGCAATGGGAGACGTTGCTATGACTGTTCCGGTGTTGAGAGCATTAACTGAGCAGTATTCAAACGTAAAACTTACCGTTTTAACTAAAGCCTTTTTTAAACCATTATTTAGAGATGTGCCAAATGTTTCTGTTTTTGAGGCAGACCTAAAAGGCAATCATAAAGGTGTGTTTGGCTTGTATAAACTTTCAAAAGCACTCAAGAAAACTGGGTTTGATAGTGTTGCAGATTTACATAACGTATTACGAAGTAACATATTGAAGTTCTTTTTCTTCGGAAAGAAAGTCGTGCAGATTGATAAAGGAAGAGCAGAAAAAAAAGCATTAGTTTCTGGTGAAATATTTCAACAATTAAAAACAACGCATCAACGCTATGCTGATGTTTTTAAACATTTAGGATATCCAATAGATTTGTCAAACCCTAAATTTTCAAACCCTTCAGAATTAAACTCTAACAGTCTTCAGTGGATTGGTAAAGATTCAAAGCCATTGATTGGAATTGCTCCTTTTGCCGCATTTAAGGGAAAAGCATACCCTTTGTCTCAAATGCTAACAGTTATTGAAGCACTTTCAAAAAACTATAAAATAGTTTTGTTTGGAGCTAAAGGAATTGAAGAAAATCAACTCCAGACTATTGCAGATAAAAATGATAATGTCATTAATCTTGCTGGTAAATTGAGTCTTAATGATGAATTAGATATTATTTCAAATTTAAAGTTGATGATATCTATGGATTCTGGTAATGCACATTTGGCTGCTATGCAAGGCGTAAAGGTTTTGACAATTTGGGGAGTTACGCATCCATTTGCAGGTTTTTATCCGTTTCACCAAGATAAGACTAATGCTGTTTTAGCAAATCGTTCAAAATTCCCAAAACTACCAACTTCAGTTTATGGTAATACATTTCCCGAAGGTTACGAGGATGTATTCAGTACCATTTCTCCTGAGGATATTCTCAATAAAATAGAAGCCATTCTTAAATAAAAAAAAGCCTCACTCAAAAAGAGTAAGGCTCTGATTAAGAACTCTCAGATAATCCCAAATGATAATAGCGTTCTAATCTTTTGCTAAAGATATTTTGTTTAAATTTCAGCATCAAATGTTTGTAAGAATAACTTTTAAATATTCGACAAAAGGTTGTTTTTTAGCGATAAAAAACAAATTTATCGGACAAAGTTCAATTTTAAAATTAAACATCATCATAATCTACTGTAATTTTTTCAGTAGTTGGTTGTGCTTGACATGTTAAAATTAAACCTTCAGCCAATTCGCCATCAGTGAGGATATTATTTTGTCTCATTTTAGCTTCACCATCTGTAATTCTTGCAATGCAACTGCTGCAAATTCCACCTTGACAAGAATAAGGCGCGTCAATGTCTTTGTCTAGAGCTGCTTCAAGAATAGTTTGTTTTTGAGGCATTTCAAATGTTGAAGTTTCATCATCTAAAATTACAGTAACCTTTGTGTGACCACTAGCAATCCCTTCAGTGTTTAATGGAGCTGGTTTTGAAGCTTTAAAAAGTTCATAAAAAATGGTGTCTTTATTAATCTCATGCTCTTCTAAAACATCTTTTACAGTATTAATCATACCTTCTGGTCCACAAAGATAAAAGGCATCAATGTCTAGATGTTTGTATTTGTTTTTCAAAACAAGATTAACAGTGCTTTTCTCAATTCTACCAAATATAGCATCGTCTTCTTGGGTTTGACTAAATACAAATTGAATAGCAAATCGATCATGGTATTGATGTTGTAATTGTAATAATTCGTCTAAAAACATAGTGTCTTCAGTTGATTTATTACCATAAACAAGAACGACATTACTTTTCACTTCTTCTTCTAAAGCACATTTTATAATACTTAAAACAGGCGTAATTCCACTACCAGCAGCAAAAGCAGCAATATGTTTTGTTTTAGAATCATTTGGCTCAAATACAAAGCGACCTTTTGGAGTTGCTACCTCTAAAACATCTCCAACTTTAAGTTCTTTATTTGCATAAGATGAAAACGTACCATCTTCTACTTCTTTAACAGCAACTTTTAATTCACCGCTTTTTGGTGAGGAGCACAATGAGTAATCTCTCCTAATTTCATTACCATTTAGTGTGGTTTTTAATGTAATATATTGTCCAGCTTTAAAAGTAAAATCTGCTTTTATAGCCTGAGGAATATCAAAACTAATTGCTACAGATTGATCTGTGATACGTTCTAAGTTTTTTATTTTGAGAGAATGAAATTGTGACATAGGAATGTTTTTTTCAAAAATAAGAACAGTCTGCGTATTAGTATCAAAAATTTAATAAAATTTAATACCTCAATTATTTATGCATAAGAATTTTATGTATATTTGTATATGGCAAACACAAAACTCTATAAAGGCAGTTTAGTAACTATTATTTTGAAGCTTTTAAAAGAAAGTGATAAAATGTATGGTTATGAAATCACTCAAAAAGTGAAAACATTAACTAATGGAGAACTTAATATTACAGAAGGCGCTTTGTATCCAGCTTTACATAAATTAGAAGCCGAGGGCTTGTTAGATGTAGAGGTTAAAAAAGTGGACAATAGACTCCGAAAATATTATAAACTAACAGAAAAAGGGAACAAAGAAACAGCACATAAACTTCAAGAACTTCAAGATTATATTAAAACAATGCAAGCATTAGTTAACCTTAAATTGAGCTTTGAATAATGAAAAAATTGTCTAAAGAAAACATTCAGTTTATTGAGACTTATTTAGAAAATTCAGACGTGTACTATGCAGATATTCGTATGGAAATGACAGACCATGTTGCTTCAGCTATTGAATCTAAAATGGAGCTTGAAAACAGCGATGATTTCTATAGTGTTTTTAAAAATTATATGGTTGAAAACAAAGCCAACCTGTTACAAAATAACCGAAAATTTTTAAGAGACGTCGATAAATCTATAACAAAAAGACTATTTAAAATTGTAATACAACCTTCATCAATAGTTGTAACTATTTTGATGTGTTATGTGTGTTTTAGGTTTTTAAGCTATGTTGAAAAAGACCAATTAATTAGTATTATTTCTTGGTTTCCATTACTAAGTATCTTTCCAATTTTTGTATTATATGGTATAACACTTAATATATATAGATTGTCTAGATTTTCTGGAGTTGAACGTTTAGCTTTTGTGTATGTCTTTTTTTATCAGTTACTAAATCTTTTCACAATATTCTTGCACAAGAATTTACAATCTGAAACAATAAATTATCTCGCTATTGCTATTACGTCAGCGTTAATGATTACTTTTACGAAGGCACTTTTAGAGCTTTCATATAAAATGATCAAACAATACAGAACAGATTATAAATTGAAATCATAGATTTTTTTGTAACGTTTTTTGGTCCTGTACTACATATAACAACAAACCCTTTTAACACAACCATGATTAAACAATTTATTCGCTTAGAGTGGAAACAGTTCTTTAGAGCTTCTTATTTTCAAAAAGGTATAGCCATAAAAATTTTACTTGTTCTTGCTGCTTTATATTTTGGTGGAGCTGCTTTAATGCTTGGAGTAGGTTTGTTTTTTATTGCTAAAAAAGCATTTCCAGATATAGATCCTATTGTTACAGTAAACAATTTTATCATTTATTGGTTTCTTTTTGAAATGGTCTTTAGGTTTTTCATGCAGCAACTTCCTGTAATGAACGTGAAGCCTTTAATGACGATTCCTATAAAACGAAATACGGTTATTCATTATTTATTAGGGAAAACGAGTATTTCCTTTTTTAATTTCTTAGCCATTTTTCTCTTTTTGCCATTTTGTGTTGTACTCTTGGTTAAAGGATATGCTATANTAAATGTATTGTGTTGGTTTCTGTCNATTGTGTTTTTAACACTATCAGTTAATTATCTCAATTTTCTAATTAATAAAAACAACACTATTTTTTATATTATTGCAATCTCTCTTTTTGCACTTATCGGATTGGAATATTATGGGATTTTTGCAATCTCACAACCTATAGGAATTGCATTTAACACACTTTACAATCAGCCATATTTAATGATATTACCTTTATTGTTAGTTGTTGGGTTGTATTACGCAAATTTTGTTTACATCAGAAAAGGATTTTATTTAGACGATGCTGTTTCTAAAAAAATTAAAGAAGTTAATGCTACAGATTTGTCTTGGATGGATCGTTTTGGAAATGTTGCTCCATTCTTAAAAAATGACGTTAAATTGATTTGGAGAAATGCAAGACCAAAACAAGTTATGATGATGTCTTTTATGTTCCTTTTTTACGGATTAATTTTTTACACGCAAGATGCTTATAAAGACATGCCTGCATTTTTAGCATTTGCTTCTATGTTTGTTACAGGAGGTTTTTTAATGAGTTTTGGTCAGTTAGTGCCATCTTGGGATAGTGAATATTATAAATTATTAATGAGTCAAAATATACCTTACAGACAATACCTCGAATCTAAATGGTATTTAATGGTATTTGCGGTTTCAATTTCATTTGTTTTGAGTATTCCCTATTTATATTTTGGTTGGAAAATCTTCGGAATGATAGCTGCTGGAGCAATATTTAATGTAGGATTAAATTCATTTATTACCTTATTTGGAGGCGCACTTAATAGAGTTCCTATTGAATTAAACGTAAAAGCAAAAGCATTTAGTAACACCAATGGCTTTAATCCAACACAGATGCTTATTGCAATGCCTAAAATCTTATTGCCAATTATATTGTTTTATATTCCTTACAAACTCATAAGTTTTGAAGCTGGCTTAATTGCAATTGCATTAAGTGGTGTTTTAGGAATTGTGTTTAAAAACCAAATTTTCAAATTCATAGAGAAGACCTATCAAAAAGGAAAATATAAAACCATCGCAGCTTTTGCTGAAAAGAGTTAATTAAAATTTTAATTATATAACATCATGATTACAACATCAAACTTATCCAAAAAATATAACGAAGCTACTGTGTTACATATTGAAAACCTCGACATTCCAAAAGGTCAAAGTTTTGGATTAGTAGGTAATAATGGTGCAGGAAAAACAACCTATTTTAGTTTGTTATTAGACTTAATTCAACCTACAACAGGACATATTAAAAACAATGATGTTTTAGTTCATGAAAGTGAAGATTGGAAACCATTTACATCATCTTTTATTGATGAAAGTTTCCTAATAGGTTATTTAACTGCTGAAGAATATTTTTACTTCATTGGTGAACTACGCGGACAAAACAAAGCTGATGTAGATGCTTTGGTTGCTCAGTTTTCAGATTTCTTTCATGGCGAAATTTTGAATCAGAAAAAATACCTACGCGATTTAAGTAAAGGGAATCAGAAAAAAGCCGGAATCGTTGCTGCGCTTATTGGTAATCCTGAAGTTATTATCTTAGATGAGCCTTTTGCTAATTTAGATCCAACAACCCAGATTAGACTAAAATCTATTATTAAAGATTTAGCAGAAAAACAAGGTGTTACTGTATTAATCTCAAGTCACGATTTACTCCATGTTACAGATGTCTGTGAGCGTATTGTTGTTTTAGAAAAAGGTAAAATCGTTAAAGATTTAGCTACAAGTACTGAAACGTTAAAAGAATTAGAAGCACATTTTGCAGGTTCTGAGCTTGTTTAAGCCTTAACATAATATCTAAAAAGCACCTGTTTTTAGATGATAATTCAAAAAGATGCTTATTTTTACAGCATTACATAATATTTGTAGTCGTTTTTTGTTATACTTTAACTAAATACAACCACGTTGAATACATCGTTTAAAATCATAATTTCTATCTTTTGTGTCGCACTTNCTGTTTCAGGTTGTTCGCGCAAAAATGATACATTTATTAATAGAAATTTCCATGCCTTAGGCACCAGATATAATATTCTGTACAACGGTTATATAGCTCTTGAAAAAGGACGNGAAACAGTTGATAATGCTGCAACTGACAACTTCTGGGAATTACTTCCAGTTGAGCGTATGCAGATTGAGGAAGATGTCTTTCTTCCAGGGCAAAGTAGAAATCAAGACTTTGGACGTGCTGAAGAAAAAGCCATAAAAGCTGTGCAAAAGCATGGTATGAATATTAAAGGTAGAGAATATAATTATCAAATTGATGAAGCGTATATNCTTTTAGGTCAAGCACGTTATTTTGACCAACGGTTTGTGCCTGCACTTGCTGCATTTAATAAAATACTTAGTAGCTATCCAACAAGTAATAAAATTAACAGAGCAAAGATTTGGAGAGAAAAAACCAACATTCGTTTAGAGAATGATGAGTTAGCACTCAAAAATTTAAAACGTCTTTTAGATCAAGANGAATTAGAAGATCAAGATTTAGCAGATGCTACAGCTATTATGGCTCAGGCTTATATTAATATTAAGGCAAAAGATAGTGCGCTTGCTCAATTAAAAGTCGCTGCAGANTACACTAAAAAGAACAGAGAAAAAGGACGTTATAATTTTATAATCGGACAATTATACAATCAATTTGGATATAAGGATAGTGCCAACATTGTGTTTGATAAGGTTATAGATATGCATCGCAAAATTCCAAGACCCTATTACATAAATGCGCATTTAGCAAAAGTGACAAACTTTGAAGTCAATAGTGGAAACAAAGAGGAGTTTGAAGAGTATTTAACAGATTTAGAAGAAAATCGTGAAAATCGTCCGTTTCTAGATAAGATATACTATCGTATTGCAGAATATCACAGAGCAAATACTTCAGATTCATTAGCAATAGTTTACTACAATAAATCTTTAAGAACAAATACAGGAGATAAACAATTAAGAGCGTATGATTATGCGACACTTGGTGATATGAATTTTGACAAGGCTAACTATAAAGTTGCTGGTGCTTATTACGATAGCACGATGACTAATCAAAAATTAAACTCAAAGCCTTACAGAGTTATAAAAAAGAAACGTGAAAATTTAGATGATGTAATCTACTACGAAGAAATCGCCCAAGTTAACGACAGTATTTTAAATTTAGTGAGTCTGTCTGATGCAGATCGATTAGCAATTTTTACAGAATACACAAATGCTTTAAAAGCTAAAGCCGAAGAAGAACAAGAAAAAGCTGAAGCTGCAGAACGTGTTAATTCAGGAATGGCTACAATTGATAATAACAAAGTTGGTAAATCTCAAAGAGCTAATCCAAATGTTAAAAATGGAAAACAAAATTTCTATTTTTATAATCAAACGACACTATCTTTTGGTAAAAACGAATTTGTTAAAATTTGGGGAGACAGAGAACTTAAAGATAATTGGAGACTATCAAGTAGTGCTATAAACAAGGCTCAAAATCAACAAGGAAAAGAGCTTGTGACTGAAGATATAAATAATGAACTGTTTGATCCAGAATTTTACATATCTCAAATTCCTACAGATCAAAAAGTAATTGACAGTATTAGTAAAGATAGAAACTTTGCGTATTATCAATTAGGATCAATTTACAAAGAGAAGTTTAAAGAATATGAATTGGCTCAAGATAAACTAGAGAAATTATTAGTTAGTAATCCTGAGGAGCGTTTAGTGCTGCCTTCAAAGTATAATTTATATAAAATTTACGTTGAACTTGGTTTAGATAGTAGGGCAGAAAACATGAAGAATGAGATTATAGCTAATCATCCAGATTCTAGATATGCTCAAATTTTATTAAATCCTACTTCAGAATTTGCAAAGGATGAAAACAGTCCAGAACGAATTTATGAAGTTCTTTATGAAAAATTCAATAATCAGGACTATGCTGAGGTTATTTCCTCTGCAGAAGCTAATATTCTCAAATTTGAAGGTGACCCTATTGTTCCAAAATTTGAAATACTAAAGGCATCTGCAAAAGGACGTTTGTATGGCTTCGAAGATTATAAAGAGGGTGTTAATTACATTGCTTTAACCTATCCAAATTCTGAAGAAGGAAAACGAGCAGGAGTAATACTGAGTGAAGTGATTCCTGTTTTAGCAAAGAAGGAATTTGTTGATAATACAGAAGCAAAACACTTTAATGTATTGTATCCTTTTGAAGCAAATCAAACGGAAGAAATTAATGAATTTGTAAAAAAACTAAATGATGCAGTTTCTAAGGTAACTTACTTTGATTTAACAACTTCTATCGACATCTATGACACTAACACGGTTTTTGTTGTAGTTCATGGTTTAAAAAGTGCTGAAGGAGCTTCTGGTTTCGCTGAAATACTTGAAGAAAATAAGCATAAAATTGTTCGTGATTTCTACTCAATTTCATCTTCTAACTATGAAATTATTCAGAGACATAAAAATTTAAATGAATATTTAGCATCTCAATAAAAAGAAAAAATCCTATGTTTTCTTTAGATAAAAAAACAAGAAAAATGGCAGCAGAAACAATTTCACATCAAAATACAATCGCCAAAGGAACAACCATTACTGGTGATATCATAAGTGAAGGTGATTTTAGAATTGAAGGCTCTGTTCAAGGTAATATTAAAACACCAGGAAAGGTGGTCGTTGGAAAAACTGGAGTCATAAATGGAACTCTTAAAAGTGCTAATGCAGATATTGAAGGTAAATTTTCTGGAAAGTTATTGCTTTCAGATACGTTGTCTTTAAAATCGTCTGCTCATGTAGAAGGAGAGGTTATTGTTAGTAAATTAGCAGTCGAACCTGGTGCCACATTTAATGCTACTTGCTCAATGAAAGGTGCTTTAAAAGAATTTAATGATGGATCAAGAACAGGGCAACAAGCTACAATCCAAAACGCCTCTCAAACAGGACGACAATCAGAAAAAGGATAAACAACTTAATACTTACGCACGTTTTTCTAGTATAGCGATACAAATGCTAGCTATAATTGGTATTGGAACATTTGTAGGAATAAAACTAGACGAAAGCTACCCTAACAATTACAATGTGTATACCATAAGTTTATCATTAGCTTCTGTAATTCTATCTATGATTTATGTTATTAGGCGTATCATTGCAACTTCAAAAGAAAGTTAAGAAAAATGAAAGATTTTAAAAACAGACAAATAACATTTTTATTATTGCTATTTGGACTTAGCATCGTGTTGTTTTCTATACATAGTTATCTTTTATTTCACTTTNCAAAAGAGGTTGTTTTCTTTTTTCCTTTATGGCATATTTATGTTTTTCATTTAGGTGTTACTGCAATAATATATACTTTAATTAATTATCGATTTTCTTCTGGCAAAAAAGACATTTTTAATCTATTTATGGGAATGACACTTTTTAAAATGGTTTTGGCCATTTTGTTTTTATTACCATTAATCCTATCTGATTTTGAAAATAAAGTGCCAGATGTTTTTAATTTTTTCATTCCGTATTTCATGTATTTATTCTTTGAAGTTTATGGTTTGATTAAATTTCTTCAAAAGTCCTAGAATAGATTTTTATAAAGTCTATAAATCAAAGGTTTTAAGCTATAAAGGCTTATTAGAATTTATACTGAAATTATTGTTTGACAATTCATTTAATGTCCGTACATTTGCACGGAATTTAAAGTAAGGTATTTTAAAGCCGTAAAGAATGACATTTAACACCTTTAAACGTATAGCATTTAGCATTCTGTTTTTATCAGTATTTAATTTTGGTCACGCTAAAGACTCAAACAAAGAAAATTCTGACAAAGAGTTTAATGCAAAAGAAATGATTATGCATCACGTAAAAGATGCTTACGGAATGCATTTATTTGATTGGAATGGTCACGCTGTTTCAATCCCTCTTCCTGTTTTATTGTATACAGATTCTGGACTTGTAACATTTTCGTCTGCTGAATTTCAGCATGATTATAATGGTGAAGTTGTAGTAGAAAAAAATGGTCAACGTTTTGTAAATGTCCATGAAAAAGTATATGTTTTAGACAAGGGTGTGACAGAGTTAACTTATGATGCAGAGCATCATCCTACAAATGCACACAGACCAACTTTCGATTTTTCTATTACTAGAAATGTATTTATGATGTGGGTGTCTGTAGTTGTACTATTATTAGTGTTTTTAAGTGCTGCTCGATATTACAAAAAAGGAGAAGATAATGTACCAAAAGGGATAGCGAGTTTTGTTGAGCCATTAGTCGTCTTTGTTCGTGACGAAATTGGAAAACCAATGATAGGTGAACATAAGTATAAGAGATTTATGCCGTATTTGTTAACTGTGTTTTTCTTTATATGGATCAATAATATTTTTGGTTTAATTCCAATATTAAATGGCGCTAACTTAAGTGGTAATATCGCGTTTACTTTCGCACTAGCATTTTGCACATTCATAATCACAACCTTTAGTGGGAATAAAAATTACTGGAAACATATTTTTTGGATGCCTGGAGTTCCAGTTCCAATGAAAATATTTTTAATGCCAATTGAGATCGTAGGTATGTTTGTGAAGCCAATCTCANTGATGATTCGTTTATTTGCTAATATTACAGCAGGTCACATTATTATACTAGCTCTAATGTCGTTAATATTTATTTTCGAAACTATAGCAGTTGCACCAGTATCTGTAGCATTTTCATTATTTATNGGAATTATAGAGATTGTTGTTACAGCAATTCAAGCATATATATTTACAGTATTGTCAGCTCTTTATTTTGGAATGGCAACAGAAGAAGCACATCATTAAACTAAATATTATTAATTTAAATTTTATATTATGACTATTACAGGAATCGCAGCGATTGGAGCTGGTTTAGCAGCAATTGGAGCTGGAATGGGAATTGGAAGAATCGGTGGATCTGCTATGGATGCAATGGCACGTCAACCAGAAATCCAAGGAAAAATTCAAACTTCAGCACTTATTTTAGCAGCCTTCGTAGAAGCTGTTGCTTTATTTGGTGTTGTTGCAGCATTAATCGTTTAAATTATTATTTAAAATTACAGAGGTAGCGGTTGGCTGCTTCTGTAATTTTTATTTCTAGTAATTTGCACTAAAATTTAAATTATTAAAAAAATACAAAACAATGGATTTAATTAAACCAGAATTTGGACTAATATTTTGGTCGCTAATCACATTTGCGATATTACTTTTTGTTTTAAGGAAATTTGCATGGAAACCTATCTTAGGAGCTGTTGAAGAGCGTGAAGAAGGTATAATCACAGCATTAGCTTCTGCTGAAAGNGCTCGTAAGGAAATGGAAAACCTTAAAGCAGATAATGAGCGTATTTTGCAAGAAGCACGAAATGAACGTGAAGCTATGTTGAAAGATGCACGTGAGATGAAAAATAAAATGATTTCTGATGCCAAAGAGGAAGCACAATCACAAGCTAATAAAATGATTGCTCAAGCACAAGAAGCAATTGTTAGTGAAAAGAAAGCTGCTATGGCAGAATTAAAAAGTCATGTTGCAAGTTTATCANTAGATATTGCAGAAAAAGTAGTGCGTAATGAATTATCTAACAANGACAAACAACTTAAGTTGGTTGAAGAAATGTTAGGAGAAGCAACTTTAAATTAATCATAAATAAAAAGATATTCTTTCTATTAGGAAGAATTTAGAACAGCGTATGTCAGGATCAAGAGCAGCCATAAGATATGCCAAAGCCATTTTAAGCTTAGCACAAGATCAAAAAGCAGTAGAAGCCGTAAATAATGATATGAAAGCGATCACTGAATCTATTGCTAAAAGTAGCGATTTAAATCAGATGCTTCAAAGCCCTGTTGTAAAATCTTCAGATAAAAAAGCGGTACTAAAAGCTATATTTAAAGACGCCAACTCTATTACAATTAAAGTGATAGATACCTTGGTCTTTAATAAGAGATTACCTTTATTAAATGATGTCGCTAATAATTATGTGAGATTATATGATGAATTAAGAGGAAGTCAAGTAGCATTAGTAACTACCGCAGTTTCTTTAACTGATGAATTAAAAACTAAAGTATTAGCTAAAGTTAAAGAGCTTACAGGTAAGGATGCTGAATTAGTGAATAGTATAGATGAAAGCATTTTAGGTGGTTTCATATTACGAGTTGGAGATATACAGTATAATGCTAGTATTTCAAATAAGCTTGATAAAATAAAAAGAGAATTTATATTAAATTAAAAATGTTAGTTGAACACTTAACGAAGTTGAAGTGAGTCTCTAATATCTAATATCTAAATAAAGATGGCAGAAGTAAAACCAGCTGAAATTTCAGCAATTTTAAAACAACAACTTTCAGATTTTGAAGCAAGTGCTTCATTAGACGAAGTAGGAACAGTATTAACTGTTGGTGATGGTATCGTACGTGCTTACGGACTTTCAAATGCACAATACGGCGAATTAGTAGAATTCGATGGTGGTTTAGAGGGTATCGTACTTAATCTTGAAGAAGATAATGTAGGTATCGTACTGTTAGGCCCTTCACTATCTATTGGAGAAGGATCAACAGTAAAAAGAACCAATAGAATTGCATCTATTAATGTAGGTGAAGGAATTGTTGGTCGTGTAGTTGATACATTAGGTACTCCAATTGATGGAAAAGGACCTATTTCTGGTGAGACTTACCAAATGCCACTAGAGCGTAAAGCTCCTGGTGTTATTTATCGTGAGCCAGTAACAGAACCATTACAAACAGGAATTAAAGCAATTGATGCTATGATTCCAGTTGGTAGAGGTCAACGTGAGTTGGTTATTGGAGATAGACAAACTGGTAAAACAGCTGTTTGTATTGATGCTATTTTAAATCAAAAAGAATTTTACGATGCAGGTGAACCTGTATATTGTATATATGTTGCTGTTGGTCAAAAAGCTTCTACAGTTGCCTTAATTGCTAAAACTCTTGAAGAAAAAGGAGCATTAGCATACACAACTATAGTAGCTGCAAATGCATCAGATCCTGCAGCAATGCAAGTTTACGCACCTTTTACAGGAGCATCTATTGGTGAGTATTTTAGAGATACTGGCCGTCCAGCTTTAATTGTATTTGATGATTTATCAAANCAAGCAGTAGCGTATCGTGAGATATCTCTTTTACTACGTCGTCCACCAGGACGTGAAGCGTATCCTGGAGATGTATTCTATTTACACTCAAGATTATTAGAGCGTTCTGCAAAAGTTATTAATGATGATGCAATTGCGAAGCAAATGAACGATTTACCAGAAAGCTTAAAGCCGTTGGTAAAAGGTGGAGGCTCGTTAACAGCTTTACCAATTATTGAAACACAAGCAGGTGATGTTTCTGCTTATATTCCAACAAACGTAATTTCTATTACTGATGGACAAATTTTCTTAGATGGTGATTTGTTTAACTCTGGTGTTCGTCCAGCAATTAACGTAGGTATTTCTGTATCTCGTGTTGGTGGTAACGCTCAGATTAAATCAATGAAAAAAGTTGCAGGTACATTAAAATTAGATCAAGCACAATTCCGTGAATTAGAAGCGTTTGCTAAGTTTGGTTCAGATTTAGATGCAGTGACTTTAAATGTAATTGAAAAAGGAAAACGTAACGTTGAAATTTTAAAACAAGGACAAAACGATCCGTTTACAGTTGAAGATCAAGTGGCAATTATTTATGCTGGATCTAAAAACTTATTAAGAGACGTTCCTGTAGAAAAAGTAAAAGAATTCGAAAGAGATTATATCGAATTCCTTAAAGCGAAACACAACGATGTGTTAATGACTTTAAAAGCAGGTAAATTAACTGATGAAGTTATCGACACGTTAACTACTGTTGCTAAAGATTTATCAAGTAAGTATAGAGCATAATTAATAATCCTGCTTCCTTAAACTAGAAAGTAGGATATTTTCATATTTTCAATATGGCAAACTTAAAAGAAATACGTAATAGAATATCGTCAGTATCTTCAACGATGCAGATTACTAGTGCCATGAAAATGGTATCTGCTGCTAAATTGAAAAAAGCCCAAGATGCTATTACTGCAATGCGACCTTATTCAGATAAGTTGACTGAGCTTTTACAAAGCCTAAGTGCAACTTTAGATGCAGATTCAGGAAGTAAGTATTCAGACCAACGTGAAGTTAAAAAAGTACTTTTAGTACCTATTACCTCTAATAGAGGTCTTGCTGGAGCATTTAACTCTAATATTATAAAAGAAGTGACTAAGTTGGCTGCAGAAAAGTATGCAAACAAAGATGTTTCTTATTTAGCTATTGGTAAGAAATCAAACGATGCGTTTAAGAAAACCAATAAGGTTATCGATAATAAGAGTGATGTTTATGATGACTTAACTTTTGATAACGTTGCTGAAATTGCAGAAATGTTAATGGAAAAATTTGTTAGTGGCGAATTTGATAAAATTGAAATCGTTTATAACAAGTTTAAAAATGCAGCGACTCAAATTGTAATGACAGAACAGTTTTTACCAATTGTTCCTTTTGAAAGTGATTCTAATGTGAGTTTAGATTACATCTTTGAACCTTCAAAAGTTGAAATCGTAGAGCAATTAATACCGAAATCATTAAAAACACAATTATACAAAAGTATAAGAGATAGTTTTGCAAGTGAACATGGAGCTCGTATGACAGCAATGCATAAAGCTACAGATAATGCAACTGAGTTAAGAGATCAGTTGAAATTAACATACAACAAAGCACGTCAAGCATCAATTACTAATGAAATATTAGAAATTGTAGGAGGTGCAGAAGCATTGAACAATTAGGTATAAACTAAGTGTTTCAAAATAAAAAAAACCCAACTTTTACGAGTTGGGTTTTTTCATGGCATTAAATTTGAAATCGTATATTTATAATCATAGCAACTTTATATGAACTCGTTAAAGCGAATAACAACTTTAATTATATTACTTGCAATCACAGTAAGTTTTTCACAATGCTCTACTGCTAAAAAATTAGAAAACAAAGCTCCTATGGAATTTGGTAAAACCTATGCTCAAAATTGGGTAGCAGGTATCAAAGAAGGAGGGTCTGGTATTAATGTTTTTATTCCTGTGAAAAATGTTTCAGTTACTTTGGATAGCATATTTTTTAGAGGTCAAAAAGCAAAACTTGAATTTCTTAAAAGAGATCAAGCCATGTATGTTGGACGGTTTAGAACCAGCTTAAATCAGAAACAAGACATTGTATTGAGCTCTGATATGAAAGAAGAGTCTAAAAACAGACTCCCAAAACTTAAAGAAACAATGCCCTTTGAGTTTAATGATGATGAATGTATTATTACCTATCGCAAAGGAAATAAAACAATGTACTATAAGATTTCTAA
>JGI24723J26617_10001830_pt1 | contig 18021 bp, 18 predicted proteins | sample Cruoilmetagenom6_FD_26617 | JGI IMG/M metagenome (IMG submission 26617)
GAGCACCTTGTCGATGTGCTTATCGTTGGGTGGCTTGCCAAACAAACCGCGGCTGAAGCGCAGGGTGTTGCGTACGGTCTCGAAGGTCTCAGTCGGCAGCTCCTGCGGCACCAAGCCGATCACTGCGCGTGTCTTGCGGAATTCCCTGACGTTATCGTGACCGTCAACGAGCACCTCGCCGCCGCTCGGGTTGACGATGCCGCAAACAATGTTGATCAGCGTCGTCTTGCCGGCGCCATTCGGGCCCAGCAACCCGAAGATCTCTCCCTTGTTGATTTCGAGGTCAACGTCCTTGAGGGCCTGGAAACCGCCGGCATAGGTCTTGGTCAGACCCTTAATAGAGATCATTGAGCGCATGCGCCCTAGGATACGTTGGATTTTCCCTTAGAGCGACTCGATGAACTCGCGGACGATGCGGCGGGTTGAGTAGTCGCTCAAATTGTTATGGCCCGCACCTTCAATAACAACCAGCTTCTTCGGTTCAGTCGCTCGATCAACGAGCTCTTGCCCCAGCCTTAGCGGAATGATCGCATCCATCTTGCCGTGGATCACCAGCAGTGGCATGTCGATGCGCTCGATGTAGTCTTCGGATCGGTAGCTGTCTCTCAGGAAAAAGGCCGCCACGAGTAATGGGTAGTGTTCGCGAGCTACGGCGACAGCGGACGACATGGGTGCCTCAAGCACGAGTCCCTTTGCATCCACTCTTGCCGCCAGCTGCACGGCGACGCCGCTACCGATCGACTCGCCATAGATGACAATGTCACCAAAGTCGATTCCCGATTCCCGCAGATAGTCGTAAGCCAGTTGCGCTGCCTCGTGAAGGCCGGGCTCAGACGGCTCACCCGCATTGCCGCCGTACCCCGGGTAGCCGAGCACGAATACACCGTAGCCATGCCCCATAAGCTCGCGGAACCGATGCGCCCGGTGGTTGACCGCTCCCGCATTGCCATGGAAGAACAACACGGTCGGACGCCCCGCTTGCGGCTGGGCGAACCAGCTAACGAGCTCAACGCCGGACGCGGTCGTCAGGGCCACCTCCTCGACCGCGTCCAGGCCGACATCGGCCGGCGCGACGCGCTCCAGGGACGGGATGTACATCATGTCGCGTTGCTTGGCGTACACGAACGCATTGAACGCGAAGTACACCGTGAGAAACGAAATTAGGAAAACCTTGAAGCCCTTCAACCCGCCTTCCTCGACTGCGGCAGCAGGACCGCACTAAACATCAGGACAATGCACTGTAGCTGGACGACGGTCAGGTTCCCCAGCACCACCTCGCTGTCGGCCCGCAGGTACTCCAGGAAGAAGCGGACCAGCACGTAGCTGCAGACCGTCAGAATCGTAATGGTGCCTGCGGCAAGGCGGCGCCAGGGCACTCTCGACAATACGATCAGCATGACGAGCAGAAGCCCGGCCTCGTAGAGCTGTACCGCGTGCACGGGTAGTGACGCTANCGCGCCGAACTCGATCAGCCCGCCGTCGAGGTGTTGCTCGAACGCGAAGCTGCCGGGTGGATACTGCACGCCTCGGATGATCTCGCTGGACACCACATCGCCCCAGCAGCACCCTGCGAGAAAACATCCAATGCGATGCACCATGAGCGCGGCGACTACAGGTAGTGCAAACACATCGAGCAGCCGTCGAAATGGCAGCGTCGTAAAGCGGCTGTAGATAAACAGCGCGGCTGCCCCGACACCCACGACGGCAAACAATTGAACGCGAATGCCGTCGACCGCGGACAGCAACAGCGCAATCGCCGTGCCACCGACCACGCCGGCACTGATCGCGATAGGCATCAACAGGTCGATGTGCGATGGATCCAGTGCTATCGATCTGGCGTTGCGTCGTGCAAGAAACCACGAAGTGAAAATCGCACCGATGAAAATCAGGCCGAACGGCGTTACCCAGGACGTTGCATCGAAATGTGAGTACATGGGCGCCTCTATTCAAAGTCGATGACTTTCTCGAACCGATCTGATGCCTCGGCCAGTTCATCGCCCCCAAGCTTGCGTAGCACAAGGGCGTCGCCGTACATCTCTGCGTCATCGACATTCTTCTTGATGACTCGCTCAATCTTGCGACGTATATCTCTAACGTAGTTGCCCTCATAGTCGTCGCGATCCGGAATACCCTCGAAACCTTCGTACTCGTAGTCGAGCATGAGAAGCTCAACCTGCCTCAGGCTACTTTTGTCCACGCGAAATACGAACCAGAACTCCGGCACGAAACCGCCATCCTCGTTGATACCTCCTGCCGGCTCCCACGTCATGAATCTTTCGCCACCGAGTTTCGTCAGCCAGGCTTTATAGATGCTCACTTTTTGGGCGGCGTCGTTTTGTTCTAAGCCAATCACCAGCCACGTGCGCTTGTCGTACGGCCGAAAGAGGTAGTACCCCATGTCCTCGCCGTCTTCGGTCACTGCCCAGACGCCGTTCATTTCAAGATCAATACGACTACGCTCGGGATCACCGACCGGTACCGGCATACACGCGAGCAGACCTGCGAAGATTGGAATAATCACGAGCATCAATGCCGCGCCGCTAAAACTACGAACCTTAGGGGTCATCGTCCTTACCTCCCACAATCCGTGCACACTTTGGCACGGGTGTCAGGTTATCCACGGCCGGATCAACAGGCCTGAGGAAAGCCTGATCGAATTCTGATGGTTTTCGGTAACGGTACGCCGATCGGCGAGGTCTCGCTAGCGCAGCATCTCCGCGATCCTGCGGACCGTGTTCAAGTTGCGGCCCGTCGCCTCAACGCCAAGAAGCCGCTCGGCATCGGCCGCGAACTTCGAGCGCCCGATCCCTTCCGGCGCGTGCAGATACAGGGCATCAGCGGTAAGCGTGTAGCGCTCGTTCGGGCCCTGACGGGCCTTCATCGCGTCGAGGTCCGGGGACGCAGGCCCTGCAAGGAACGAAATGTGCAGGTGTTTCGGGTCAGAGACATCATCCTCGTAGGGATTGCCTTCGGCGACCGCCTCGAATACAGGGCCGGGAATGACGAGTACACGCGGTGAAAAACCGAAGCGCTCTTCGACCGCGGCACTGATGGCGGTACCGTCCGGTGGCGAACCTGCTGTCAGCACCACATTGCCACTCTGGATATACGTTCGAACGCCCTCGTAGCCGAGCGACTGGAGAATTTCCCGCAGGTCTTTCATCGGCAGACTGTGGTGTCCACCCACGTTGATGCCGCGCAGCAGAACGACGTACCGCATCAGTTGATATTCAGGATATCGCCGTACGCGAACAATCCTGCGGCACCGCCGGTGTGTAGAAAAACGATTCTCTGGTCTTTTTCAAATCGACCCTGCCGTACGTAATCAATCATTCCTGCCAGCGCCTTGCCGCTGTAGACCGGGTCGAAGAGCAGGCCTTCTGTGCGCGCCAACAGCAGCACCGCTTCGTTCATGGAATCGGTCGGTTGCCCGTAACCCGGGCCGATGTAGTTGCAGTCAGCGATGATGTCCTTGCGCGCGACACAGCCAGGTTTTTCTACAAGATCTGCCGTCTCAACAGCGAGATTGAACACCTTCGTCTCCTGTTCGTTTTGTGGCGCATTGACACCGATCCCGAGAATCGGCAGGTCGCTGTCACTGCCGCGCAGGCCAACTGCGAGGCCCGCATGCGTACCGGCGCTTCCAGTGGCCGTGACGATGTGATCGAAAACGACATCCTGCTCGTCGCACTGCCGCAGCAATTCTTCGGCGCAGCCGACATAGCCCAGGGCGCCCACCGGGTTTGAGGCGCCACCCGGTACTATATACGGCGTACCACCGGCTGCACGTATCTCGCCGGCGACCTCCTCCATCGCGGCATCGAAATTAGTACCCGCATCGTACTCACGCAGGTTCGCACCGAAGATACGGTCGAGCAGGACGTTTCCGGACGTTCTGTAGAGTTCGGTCGGGTTCGTTACGCGATGCTCGAGCAACACTTCGCATCGCATACCGAGTTTGCAGGCCGCTGCCGCGGTTTGCCGAACATGATTGGACTGAACAGCGCCGACGGTAATGATCGTATCGGCGCCGCGGTCCTGCGCCTCGCCCATCGAGAACTCAAGCTTGCGTGTCTTGTTGCCACCGGTAGCGAGACCGGTGCAATCATCCCGTTTGACCCAGATCTCGGGCCCTCCAAGGGCCTCGCTCAGTCGCGGCAGGAATTCCAGTGGGGTGGGAAGATGCGCCAGTAGTACTCGCGGGAAGCCGGTCAGCAGCATGTTCTTATCCTTGTCGTCAGGGCCGATCGAGGACCAATCCTAACGCAACCCGATACGAAATATCTTTCTAGCCTGAGCCCACCGCAGTAAGCGTTCCGTCGACGGCACGCATCAGCTGTGACGACTCGAGGTCCACCTGGTTACGTCCGGCACGCTTGGATCGATACAGCGCCCGGTCAGCTCGAAGTACAATGTCATCGAGCGTCTTGTCCTTCTCGGAGATGGCGGCGACCCCGAAACTTGACGTCATGGGTAGACCGATCGCGGTCATCTCCAGCGGCGTCGAACCGACCTTCTCGCAAAGCTGGTCCGCGATCGCCATGGCGTCTCGCAGCCCCGTACCCGGAAGCAATAACGCGAATTCTTCACCACCGACACGTGCGACGACATCCTCTTCACGGCGCGACTCGGACATGAGTTTCGCGAAGTGTGCCAGCGCAGTATCACCGGCGGCATGCCCGTACTTATCGTTGATGTACTTGAAGCGATCAATGTCGGTCATGATGACTGACATGGGCGTCCCGGCGCGGCGGGACGCAGAGAAGGCGCGACTGCCGTATTCCTCGAAACCCCGGCGGTTCAGCAACCCCGTCAACTGGTCCTGGATAGCCATCATCTTGAGCTTTGCAGCGATGTCCGACGCCATCATCAAGATAATGAGCATGGATGTAGCAACGTAGCCCGCAGGCAGCGTCAGGAAACTAAAATGCAGGTAGGCGGCACCAATCGCCTCATCACCGGTTGCGCCTTGCAGGAATGCGAGCGTCGCGACACCAACCTGGGTCAGGGAGAACACGCCCAGCGCAATTGCAACCGCCCACTCCGCCGGTCGCGTTTGTTCCCGGTGACTCAGAATCATGTAAGCAGACGCGGCGAGTGTCACCGCTGCATACGCCGGGACAACCGCCATCCGTATTCCGACATGCGGATCGACGGCGATATGCCAGGCAATAACGCCGTACAGGGGCAGCACGACGGGCCACAGGTTTTGGGGCAGGCGCCTGCACTTTGTTCTCTGGCAATGACCCCGGATAGCCAGAGTAACGAGCATCATCGAGAACGCGGCCTCGACGAGAAGACAAGCCTCCATGGTGGGAAACAGGTCCGCGTTCAGCATGCAGGTCCATTGCAAAGCACCTGCGAGAAACGCCGTTGACCATGTCAGCGCGTGCTGTTTGCGCCCAAAGTTCTTCCACGCCATGAAGAAGGTCAGCGATAGCACGGCGCTGATCACCATTAGCGAGAAAACTATGTAGAAGTAGCCTGAGCCCATCTTGCCCGTATATCGTTTGTGTACAGGTACGTACCATTGTGCCCCTGAGACCGCTACACCGACTTGACGTGGCGCACAAATCACACATGATGTAATCGATTACGCCCCTATTTGGTCAGGGAAAACCAGCATGCGACTGGAGTCACGTATGAAACCTGTACCTTTACAGGACTGGGATCCATCTCTTCAGCATGTCATCGACGACATGCAGGAACAGCCCCTCAATATTCACGCCTTGATGGCCAATCACCCGGCTTTGCTAAGCGCGTGGTGGAACCTGCGGAACTACCTTGTGAATGGCGGTGACCTCGAGCAACGCCAGTGCGAACTCGTTATTCTCCGCGTCGCGGTTCACATGCAAAGCGGGTACGAGTGGGGATCACACGTCGTGCGCGGCGTGGACAGCGGCTTGACCCTCGGAGAGATTGAGAGTGTTCGAGCCGGTGATGGCGAGTGGAGTGGAGCAGACAGTGCGCTGCTGGCAGCCGTCGACGAGGTCGCTCAGGACAGTGTAATTTCTGAGCGTACGCGTACCAGGCTGGCGCCACACTTCACCGANCAGCANATGATGGACATCATCGTGCTTCACGGCATGTACTTGACGATTGGCTGCATGATCAATACGTGGGACATCGAACTGGACGACCACATTAGTGATCGACTTCCTGAGGAAGCACGCCACGCGCGATTTCGACGATCGTAAATACGACGATCGTGAATACGGCATGTTACGTCAGCCGACGATCCAGGTACGCCACCACAGACCCAGCTGTGTGCTGTAGCCCAGGTCACGGCGCTTGATACGATGATCACTGTCGAGGACGTAATACGTCGGAAAAGCGTAGACACGCCATTCCTGTGCTGTCTCATTGCTTCCAAGTATGACCGGCAGGTCCAGTTCGTGTCGCTCAACGTAGTCGCTCACTTCGGTGAGACTTTGCCAATCGAGAACCACGGTTACGATCTCGAGAGATTCTGTGTCACGCATGCGTCGCAGACGTTCGAGGTTGCCGGAACTTGCAGCGCAAATTCTGCACCAGGGCGCGAAAAAGTAAACCAGTACCGGTCGGTCCCTGGCAGCAGAAAGGTCGTAACTACCGCCACGCAACAATGAGCCACTGAGGGCCGGTGCCGGCGTGGCGGATGTCGAGAGCATGTTGCGAGCCTGGAATGCGCTGATCGCGACAAATACCGCGACGAAGAACACCACGTTCAGCAACGTGCCAGAACGGTGCTTCTTTATGAATTGTCGCAGCTTGGCGGTCGTTCGCATGAGCGCAGTTTAGTGGCACATTGAAAAAGGGCGCAACAGTTGTTGCGCCCTTTCGTTCACTCTTGTGCCAATGAATCAGGAAAACTGGTTCATCGTATTGTGCTCACCGCCGGCCTTGAGGGCAGCTTCTCCGGCGAAGTACTCCTTGTGATCGTCGCCAATGTCCGATCCGGACATGTTCTGGTGCTTGACGCACGCGATGCCCTGTCGGATCTCCTCGCGCTGCACATGGAGGACGTAGCCAAGCATACCCAGCTCACCGAAGTACTCCTTCGCAAGGGTATCGGTTGACAGTGCCGCCGTGTGGTACGTCGGCAACGTGATCAGGTGATGGAAGATGCCAGCCTCGCGAGCCGCATCGGCCTGGAAGGTCTGGATCTTCTTGTCGGCGACTTCGGCAAGGTCCGTGCCGTCGTAGTCGACGCTCATCAGCTGGTCGCGATCGTACGCCGAAACATCCTTGCCTTCTTCCTGCCAGGCGTCGAAGACCTGCTGGCGGAAATTCAACGTCCAGTTGAACGACGGGCTGTTGTTGTAAACCAGTTTTGCGTTCGGGATGACCTCGCGGATGCGATTTACCATGCCGCCGATCTGGCCGATGTGCGGCTTCTCGGTCTCAATCCACAGGAGGTCGGCACCGTTCTGCAGCGAGGTGATGCCATCGAGTACGCAGCGATCCTCACCGGTGCCCTCGCGGAACTGGAACAGGTTACTCGGCAGACGTTTCGGGTGAACAAACTTCCCGTCCCGCTTCATCAGCACGTCACCATTCTGCAAGTCCTCGGGCGTCACTTCGTCGCAGTCGAGGAACGAGTTGTACAGGTCGCCAAGATCACCTTTCTCGTGTGTTACGGCGATCTGCTTCGTGAGACCGGCTCCGAGTGAGTCGGTACGCGCCACGATGATGCCATCGTCGACACCGAGTTCGAGGAATGCGTAGCGCAGTGCGCGGATCTTCGCGATGAAGTCTTCATGCGGGACCGTTACTTTGCCGTCCTGGTGACCACACTGCTTCTCATCCGACACCTGGTTTTCAATCTGCAGGGCACAAGCACCGGCTTCGATCATCTTCTTCGCCAGCAGGTAGGTTGCCTCGGCATTGCCGAAGCCGGCGTCGATGTCAGCGATAATCGGCACGACATGCGTCTGGAAGTTCTCGATGCGCTTCTTGACGTCCTGCTCCTGGACCGCGTTGCCTTCCTTGCGCGCCTTGTCCAGCTCGCGGAACAGTCCGCTGAGCTCACGAGAATCCGCCTGGCGCAGAAATGTATACAGTTCTTCGATCAGATCGGGCACGGTCGTCTTCTCGTGCATTGACTGATCGGGCAGCGGACCGAATTCGGAACGCAGGGCCGCAACCATCCAGCCTGACAGGTACAGGTAGCGCTGGTCGGTGGTGCCGAAGTGCTTCTTGATCGAAATCATCTTTTGCTGGCCGATAAAGCCGTGCCAGCAGCCAAGCGACTGCGTGTATTGCGCAGGGTCAGCATCGTATCGAGCCATATCCTCTCGCATGATTTTCGCTGTGTACTTCGCGATGTCCAGGCCAGTCTGGAAACGGTTCTGCGCTTTCATGCGCGCAACGCTTTCCGGGTCAATGGCTTCCCAGGCGCTGCCCTGGCTGGCTATCAGGCCTGCTGCGGCCTGGATGTCCTCAGAGTACTGAGACATGACGGTATCCTCGTGTTGAAATCTGCGCGCAGGCTCAGGTTAAGCCTGCTGGACACAGTCTACATAGGCTTCAGTGTAAATTTCACAAGAAAAATTTGACAGTGTGAATTTCACACCGTGCGGCTCAATGCCGGACCGTTACCGATTTGATCTGTGCAAACACCTGGTCGCCCGGGCGCAGCTCCAGGCGGCTCACGGAGCGGTTGGTCACCTGTGCTAGCAGGCTCTGGTTGCCGACGCCCAGGCGGACGAGTGCGGTTGCTGTATTAACGGCGTGCACTTCATCGATGGTTGCGCGCAGGATGTTGAGGATCGTCGACGATGTCGGCCTGTCGCGAGCGATACTGACGTCGCTCGCGGCGATTCGCAACCGGAGTGGATTTCCGCGCTTCTCGAACGTGCCGGGTACCCAGATATTGCCGTCCCCGAAATCGAATCTGGTCAGCCCGTCTTCGTGGTCCATCGGGGTTGCCCAAAGAACAACACCCGCATTTCTCCCGGATAAGACGGGCATGTCGACACGCGAGACTACGTCGAACAGGTTGCCGCTGGCCGCCACCTTGCCGCCTTCAAGCAAAACCAGGTGATCGCAGAGNCGGCTGATCTCTTCGATATCGTGACTGACGTAAACGACCGGCACGGATAATTCGTCGTGCAGGCGATCGAAGTAAGGCAGCAGTTCATCCTTGCGTTTGCGATCCAGTGACGCGAGCGGTTCATCCATGAGCACAAGATCCGGTGAACGAAGCAGAGCCGCCGCAATCGCGACGCGCTGGGCTTCTCCGCCGGACAGGGAGTCCGGCTTGCGATCGAGCAGGTTACCGATACCGAGCATTTCGACGACAGGTACACTTTCGACCCTGTGCGTCCTGGCGCGCCGCGCACCGTACTCGATGTTGCCGCGTACACTCAGGTGCGGGAACAGCCCCGGTTCCTGGAACACGTAACCGACGTTACGCTTGTGGACCGGAAGACCATCCCCTTGTTCCAGTCCGGCAATACACCTGAGAAGGGTCGTCTTGCCCGAACCAGATTCACCAAAGATACCCGTGATTCCGGTGTCCGGAACTTCGACGTCGACATCGAGTGCGAAGTTCTCCTTTCTGAGCTTGTGCCGGAGGCGAATCATCGTTCACCCCAGCGCCGGTTGAGCACAAACATCGTCACCAGAACCACGAACGCAAATCCAACCAGGAGCAGCGACATTCGATGCGCTGCCGCATAGTTCAGTGACTCGACGTGATCGTAGATCGCGATTGAAATAACCCGCGTCTCGCCCGGGATGTTGCCACCGACCATGAGCACCACGCCGAACTCCCCCAGCGTGTGCGCGAAACTCAGGACGATGCCGCTGATGAATCCGCGCAGAGACAACGGCGCGGCGATAGTGAAAAACGCGTCGAGGCGCGACGCGCCGAGTGTCCATGCCCGTTCGAGATACTTTCTCGGCAGGGACTCGAACGCGTTCTGCATAGGCTGCACGGCAAACGGCAGGCTATAGATACAGGATGCGACGACGAGCCCCGTGAAAGAAAACGTCAGTGCGCTGCCCGTCAGCTGCACCCACCAGCTTCCAATCGCGCCATCCGGCCCGAGAAGAATCAACAGGTAGAACCCAAGTACGGTAGGAGGCAATACGATCGGCATGGCGACGATTGCCTGGACCGCAGGTTTCAGGCGAGCCCTGGTTTGCGAAAGCCACCACGCGATGGGTGTACCGATGACAAGCAGGATCGCCGTCGTGAAAAAGGCCAGTTGAATCGACAACCACATCGGCCCGAAGATATTCACGGTGATACCTCGTAGCCATGCCGCCCGATTATTTCCAGGGCAGCATCCGAGCGCAGAAACTCGAAAAAACGCCGGGCATTGTCGTTGTCCGCCGCCCGCAGCAACAGCACGACCTGCTGCTCAAGATTCGAATAGGACGAGGAAGGTATCTCCCAGGTGCACGCGGCCTCGGGTAATTGTGGTGCATTGAGTTGCGATTTCGCGATGAGTCCCATGACGGCATTCCCGGTCGCGACGAATTGCAGTGTTTGATTGATGTTCTCGCCGTAAACGGCTCGTTTGGATACTGAGTCCCAGTAACCCGCGGAGGAAAGAAACTCTACCGCCGCCTTTCCGTATGGCGCCGTCTTCGGATTTGCCAACGCAATGCGCCCGCTATTCTCGTCGCTTAGAAGAGCGTGACAATCGCTTGCGCTGCGTGACCATAGAACGAGCGCACCAGTCGCGTACGTGAACCGCGCCCCGGCGACGGCATGTCCGGNGTGCTCGAGGCGAGCCGGACGNTCGGTGTCAGCGGCGAGGAAGACGTCGAAGGGAGCACCGTTCAGGATCTGCGCGTAAAGCTTGCCGGTAGAGCCATTGCTCAGGCGCACATCGATTCCCGTCTCGGCTCGGAAGCGCTCGGCCAGTTCCGTCGCGGAACGAGCGAAGTTGCTGGCAACGGCCACGCTGACAGAATCAACGGCCTGTGCCGGGGTGGCCAGCAACAGAATCAGGAATACTGCAGAGACGCGCACTGCGGACCTGCGTCAGCCGGCAAGCTCCGCTTTCTTCTGCCGGCGAAACTGGTGCAGGAGAGGCTCTGTATAGCCACTGGGCTGGTCACAGCCCTCGAACACCAGTGCACAGGCAGCCTGGAAAGCGATGCTTGAGGCGTAGTCGTCACTCATACGTTCGTATGATGCATCACCCTCATTCTGCCTGTCGACGGTTTTCGCCATGCGCGTAAATGTCTCGAGCACCTGCTCCCGTGTCACCACGCCGTGCAACAACCAGTTGGCCATGTGCTGGCTTGAGATTCTCAACGTAGCGCGATCTTCCATGAGGCCGACATCGTTGATGTCAGGGACTTTCGAACAACCAACACCCTGGTCGATCCAGCGGACAACGTAGCCGAGGATGCCCTGTGCGTTGTTGTCGAGCTCGTCCTGGATCTCCCTGGCCGTCAAGCCGCTAACATCAGCGAGTGGTGGAGTCAGGATGTCGTCAAGACTCGCCATCTCCCGTTTCGCAAGTTCTTCCTGGCGGGCACGTACGTCGACCGCGTGGTAGTGCATTGCGTGCAGCGTTGCCGCCGTGGGTGAAGGCACCCACGCACAATTGGCACCTGCTTCCGGATGTGCTTGCTTGGTATCGAGCATTTGCCGCATCTCGTCCGGCATCGCCCACATTCCCTTGCCGATCTGGGCCCTGCCGGGCAGCCCGCAGGCAATACCAACATCAACGTTTCGATCCTCGTAAGCGAGGATCCAGGGTTCCTGCTTGATCGTCTCTTTCCGCGGCACCGTACCAGCATGCATGCTCGTATGAATCTCGTCGCCCGTACGATCGAGAAAGCCTGTATTGATGAACACGATGCGCTTGCGCACGGCGCGGATGCATTCGGCGAGATTGGCGGTTGTGCGGCGCTCTTCGTCCATGACGCCGACTTTGAGCGTGTTCGGCTCCAGCTTGAAGAGTTCTTCGACACGACCAAACAGCGTATCCGTGAAAGCAACTTCATGCGGACCGTGCATCTTGGGTTTGACGATATAAATGCTGCCGGACTGACTGTTAGGCTGCATGCCGTCGCGGCGGCGATCTGTCATCGCGCAGGCAGTAGTGACGACTGCATCGAGTATCCCCTCGAATACCTCGTTGTTATCAGCACCGAGTACAGCATCGGTCGTCATCAGGTGGCCGACATTGCGCACCAGCATCAGGCTGCGCCCCGTTAATGCCAGCACCTGACCTTGTGGGTCGGTGTAGACGCGATCTGGCTCAAGCGAACGCGTCATCATCTTGCCGCCCTTGTCGAAGGTCGTCTCAAGATCTGCCTGCATCAGACCCAACCAGTTCCGATAGACGGCTACTTTGTCTTCCGCATCGACGGCCGCTACGGAGTCCTCGCAATCCTGGATCGCGGTTAACGCCGATTCGAGAATAATGTCAGCGAGATTCGCCGTGGCGTCCTTGCCGATGGGATGTTCCGCATCGATGAGAATCTCAGCGTGCAGGCCGTGATTGCGGAACAGGTACCTGCAGCGCCCACCGTCACCCCGGTGACCCGCATACTGCGATGCATCAACGAGCCCGACCGCCTCACCGTTAGCCAGCGAAGCCACGAACACGTGACCGTCATCNGTGTAATCCAGGCCATAGGCATTCACGTCGGCATGACTGACACCGTCGAGGGGCAAGGTGGCGTCGAGAAACTCGGTTGCATAGCGAATAACTGCAGCGCCACGTGCGGGGTTGTACTTGCCGGCACGCTGTTGCCCGTCGTCTTCACTAATTGCATCTGTGCCGTAAAGCGCGTCGTACAAACTCCCCCAGCGCGCATTGGCCGCGTTGATCGCAAACCGTGGGTTCGAAACCGGGACGACGAGTTGCGGTCCCGCGACCTCGGCGATTTCCGGGTCTACGTTCTCAGTTTCGATGGTGAACGGTTCGCTTTCGGGCACGAGGTAGCCGATTTCCTTCAGGAATTCGATGTACTCATCGTGGTTCCAGGCTGCGCTGCGCCTCGCGTCATGCCAGTCATCAATGGCTTGCTGAATCTCGTGGCGTTTCTCGAGTAGCGCCCGGTTGAGTGGCGTCAGATCAGCGATGACCGACTCAAGCCCGGACCAGAAAGTACCAGGATCAATGCCGATCGCCGGCAGGAGTTCATCTTCGACGAACTGCGCAAAAATCGGGGAAATCGTCAGTTCACTGGGATTTCCGGTGTCCTCACTACTCATTTTATTAACCGTGGCTGATTGCACGCGCATTACCTCCTGTAAGGCAAGCTGCTGTCAAATGCAGCTGGATATATTAGCAATAGAAAGGCTAAAATTTCACAGATGAAATTTGACGTAGTTAATTTTACAGACAGGACTCGAATATGACCGCTCAACAGGGACTCAGGCGCAAGGCACACTTCCTGGGCACCAAGATCAAGTCCTTGAGGAAACGCAATCGACTGACACTGGAAGACCTCTCGGTACGCTGCGTACAGATAGACGCCGAGGCAGGCCCGTCAGTGTCCTACCTGTCGATGATCGAGAACGGGAAGCGGGTCCCCTCCGAACGCCTGCTCGAGATTATTGCGGAGATTTTCCAGAAGGACACGAACTGGTTCTTCGACGAGTCACTGGATGACGAGGCCATTGATACCGCGCCCACCGCCGCTGTCAGTGGCATGCCGCTCGAGCCCGGCTTCCTGTTTTCCGAGTCGCTGTTGCAGCTGGCGATACCTGAACTCCTGGCCCAGACCGGCACGACCGGGCGGCAATTCGCACACCTGCTGATTCGCGCCCACCAGGAACAGAACCAGAACCGGTTCCCGGATATCGAGCGCGCCGCCGAGCGCGTCGGTCGGAAACACTTTCCGATGCACGTAGACGATGTGTTCGCGATCGCGAAAGAACTCGGCCTCGAGATTCAGTGGTTCGATAATTCGACGTTCAAGGATAAAGGCGATGGTGACCGCCCCCTGAGTACCCTCGTGCGTTCCTTCTACGACGCACCTAACAAGGTGTTCCTGAATCGTGTCCTCGAGAACAATCCGTCACGACTCAAGTTCGACCTTGCCAACCAGATAGGACACAAGGTCCTGCACGATGGCGACGGCGCCAGGGCACCGCAGGTATCCGGCGGGCGCGTCTCGGGGCGTCGTCACGATTCCGACTCCCTGAATGTCGACGCCAAGGACATACTGTATGCATGGCGTGACTTCGAGTGCAGTTACTTCGCCGCTGCCTTATTGGCACCCAAGACACCGTTTCGCCAATTCCTCGCGCGCAATTCCTATGCGATCGACTCGGGTGACAAGGCCGAGCTGACCAACACGCTGGTCATGCGTCGCATGTCGAGCGTGTCACCCTACCCATTCTGGCATTACTTTGACGCCTACCCACCGGGCAACCTCCGCGCCGTGTATCGAGGCAACGGCATTCCCCTGCCCTGGGGCAACATGCGTCTGGTGTCGGATCCGTGCCAGCACTGGGCCGTGTTTCGCATGCTCAATTCGCGTTCCAACAAACCATCGGCACAAATATCCGTATTGCGGTCCGGCGACGACAAACGACTTTACTGCTGTGAGTCGATTCGCAGCAAGGATGCCGCGGGCAACCCACACGTGTTGTGCGCGGGCGTAGACCTGGCGCCGGCATTGACGGCACAGAACATCGATCCTGCCGAAACCATCGACATGATCGAAGCAAGCTGCAACCAGGGTGGCGGTACCGCACCGATTCCGACCGAGGCGCGCAAGCAACTGGAGAGCATCTCCAAGATCCTGAACATCGGCTGGATCGAGGAAGGATCCTCAAAGGACGCGACGATCATCTGCCAACGCAGCTCCAACTGTCCGCGTGACAAGCATTGCCTTGGTAAAGCGCCGCCGAAACTGACGCCGCAGATCGACCAGATTCGCGATGCACTGATCGCGAATTGACACCTATATATTAGCTTTTTATAATATAGAATCTTTCCTGTTCCTGGCTGAGACTCATGCTCAAACCAAACGTAAAGCCGTTCTTTGACGAGGCGACCTTCACGGTCACCTACGTGGTCAGTGACGTTGCGACCGGGCGCGCCGCAATCATCGACCCTGTGCTGGACTTCGATCCCGCGTCAGGCCGCACATCCACCACGTCGGCCGACGAAGTGGTTACCTTCGTCACCGACAACAAACTGAGCGTCGACTGGGTCCTCGAGACGCATGTCCATGCTGACCACCTGAGCGGCGCACCCTATATACGGGAAAAGCTGGGCGGCAAAGCTGCGATTGGCGAAGAAGTCGCGGCCGTACAGGAAGCGTTTAAGGGCGTGTTCAATCTTAAGGACCTTGCAACCGATGGAAGCCAGTTCGAGCACCTCTTCGCGGACGGCGAGACATTCCGGGTTGGCGATATCGCTGGCCGCATTATCGCGACGCCAGGGCACACGCCAGCCTGTATCACTTACGTTATCGGCGACGCTGCTTTTGTCGGCGACACGTTGTTCATGCCGGATTTCGGCAGCGCCCGCACGGACTTCCCGGGTGGCAGTGCGGTGCAGCTCTATGAATCGATCCGGAAGATACTCGCCCTGCCAGAGGATACGCGCCTGTTCATGTGCCACGACTACAAGGCGCCCGGGCGCGACATATATGCCTGGGAAACCAGCGTCGCCGAGCAACGCGCGAGCAATATTCACATCAATGACAAAGTGACCCGTGACGAGTTCATCGCCATGCGCGAGGGACGGGACAGCCAGCTCGGCATGCCAAAGCTCATCCTGCCATCCCTGCAGGTCAACCTGCGGGCGGGTGAGCTCCCCGAGCCCGAAGACAACCACATTCGCTATCTGAAGATACCGCTCGACGCGGTCTGACCCGCGGGACGACCCACCATGGACTTACTGCTGGCATTGCCCGGTGCACTCGCGATCGGACTAAGCCTGGGCCTGCTCGGTTCGGGCGGTTCCATTCTTACCGTTCCCGTACTTGTCTACCTGCTCGGGCAGGACGAGAAGGTCGCTATTGCCGGCTCACTGTTTATCGTGGGCAGCATTGCGCTGGCAGGCGGCCTGCAGTTCCTGCGTGGCGGCTTCATCCAGTGGCGCAGCGTTGCCATCTTCGGTGTGCCGGGAATGCTCGGCACATTCCTCGGCGCCGTCCTGGCCGCCTACCTGTCGGGTGCCATGCAATTGGCATTGTTTGCCATGGTTATGCTCACGGCGTCCTGGTTCATGTTGCGACCCATGGATCTCGAGCATTCCGACCGCCGCGAGCGCGCCGCATGGAAGATCGCCGCAGATGGACTTGTCGTCGGCGTGATTACGGGACTTGTCGGCGTCGGCGGCGGCTTCCTCATCGTCCCGGCGCTCGTGCTTCTCGGCGGGCTCAGCATGCACCGGGCTGTAGCGACGAGCCTGATCATCATCGCGCTGAAATCCTTCAGCGGGTTCTACAAGTACATGGACGTACTCGAACAGCAGTCGCTGCAACTGGACTGGACCACGCTGCTGGTCGTCACCGTAATCGGCATCCTCGGCAGCGTTGTGGGCAGCCGGCTTGCACGACGACTGCAACAAGACAAACTCAAACGCTGGTTTGGCTACTTCCTGATCGTCATGGGAATCTATATTCTCTTGCGGTCGGCGCCAGCCGCATTAGGACTGACACTATGACTATTTATCGCCTGAGCGAAAACTGCGCCGTTTCTTCGCAAATCCAACCGGGTGATGTGGCTGCGCTTGCGGCCGACGGCTTCACAACGATTATCTGCAACCGCCCAGACGGGGAAGATCTCGGCCAGCCGACTATTGCAGCAGTCGCCGCCGAGTGCGAAGCGCATGGCGTAGCATTCCACAACATACCCATCGCTCGCAGTGGCCTGACCGTGGAGATGGTGGAGAACTTTCGCAATGCCGTTGCGGCCAGCACAGGCCATGTACTGGCCTACTGCCGTTCGGGCCAGCGATCTTCTGTGATCTGGCAGGCGAGCGGCTCGCCCTAGGGGCTGTTTACAGGCCCTGGCCTTTCAGTTTTTGCCGAAACTTCTGCATGCCGCTTATCCAGCGGTCGTGGTCGCTCGCCTTGCGCTCGAAATAGGTCGCGACCTGTGGATGCGTGAGAATCAGGAATCGCCCGGCAAGGGATTCCTCGACAATAGTGTCGGCAACGTCTTCGGCACTCATGATGCCGTCCACGTCGTTGCCGCCGAAACCGCCATCCGTTGACTCCGAGTCGTCTTTGATACCGATCATGCGTGTTGCGACGGCTTGCGGACAGACCACCGACACGTTGATGCCGTGTTCGCCATAGTCGATTGCGAGCGACTCAGCGAAGGCGACAGCCGCATGCTTGGTGGCCGAATAGGCGGCATCACCTATCTGGCTCAGCAGTCCGGCTGCGGACGCAATATTGATGAGATGTCCGCCGCCTCTTTCACGCATGCGTGGCACCAGGGCCCGCGCAGCGTAGACATGTGCCATGACGTTGACCCGCCAGCAAGCCTCCCAACGATCGTCGACCGGGTTCAGGCCGCCTTCTGCCGAGATGGCGCCGCTTTCACCGTCGCCGAACGCCACGCCTGCGTTCGATACGAAGAGATCAATGGGCGCAATGTCCTGCTCCACTTCGTCAACAAGCGCGAGCATTGCTTTTTCGTCCGCAACATCGACGCCGCGCGCGTCGCCACCAATTTCGGCCGCCACAGTCGCAGCAGCAGTGCTGTCAAGATCGACGACAACCACGGTGGCGCCGTCGCGATGCAAGCGCCGACAAATGGCCCGGCCAATCCCGTGGCCTCCGCCAGTAACAACGGCCGTTTGGACTGGTCTACTCACGCGGCCTGGACATCCTAGAACCGGTCCCGCAGCGTGTAATACAACATGCCGAGCACCATGCCCGGGTAGCGCAGCAAGGTACCGCCGGGAAATGTGCGTATCGGGAGGTTGGCAANAACATCAAAACGCCCGGCAACACCACAAATTGCTTCGGCGATAACCTTGCCCGCGAAGTTGGCGGTCGGTATACCGTGGCCAGAATAGCCCTGACCGAAGAACACATTCGGTTCAAGTCGCCCGAGGTGCGGCAGGCGATTGACGGTGACCGACAGGG
>JGI24723J26617_10001836_pt1 | contig 17982 bp, 20 predicted proteins | sample Cruoilmetagenom6_FD_26617 | JGI IMG/M metagenome (IMG submission 26617)
CGGTGACAGCTCACGGATCTGCACCTTGCGGGCAAGTGCGGCGAGGTTGTCACGCTTAAGGCCGTCAAGCGGTGAAAAGCCTCTGAGCAGCTCTGTGCTTACCTGCTCAATCGCCATTAGTCATCCTGTCCAATTTATTGAGGTTCGCTCTGGGTGTGGTATTACGTCAAGGACGTATTCTACCTTCAATTCAACGACTTCCGGTACCTTCTCTGCAACGCATCGTGAAACAACGCACAGTTTCAGTTTGCCCCGTCACCCTTGTGTGACCGGTGTCACAGGTCAGACCAACCACTGTGTGGCACAAATCGATCACCGTGGCGAGCCTCGAGCGCCTGTAAGGCTGCGACGGTGGCGTCAATACCGCGCGATCGCGCATAATTCAGCGGTCCGCCGCGAAATGGCGCAAATCCGGTACCGAAGATCACGCCGGCGTCGAGCAGGTCAGCCGTGGCCACGACGCCTTCGCTCAGGCATGCAACGGCTTCGTTAACCATCGGCAGTATCAGACGGTCCTCGATATCGTCCGGTACGTTGTCCCTGTCAGACGTGGGTTTTACAGCCTTGCCGTCTTCCCAACGGTAGTATCCCTGGCCCGATTTGCGCCCCAGGTGTCCCTGTTCAACCTTCGTCTCTATGTCGGTCTCCGGCATGTCCCGATCCGTGCCTGTGGTCAGAATTGCAGCAACGTGCTTCGCGATGTCGAGGCCGACACTGTCAACGAGTTCGATCGGTCCCATTGGCATACCAAATCTGACCGCTGCCTTGTCAATCTCGGCGAGCGGTACACCTTCTTTCGCCAACGCCATTGCTTCGCCCATGTAGGGCGCAAGAACGCGGTTAACGACGAATCCCGGTGAGCTCATGCATTCCAGTGGGAACTTGCCGATACCTTTTGTAAATGCGAAGCCGATATCCATTGCTTCCTGGTCTGTATCTTCGCAGCGAATGACTTCGACCAGCGGCAGCATCGCAACCGGGTTGAAGAAATGCAGCCCGATAAAGCGCGTCGGCTCGTCCAGAACCGTGCGCAATTCCTCGAGACGAATGCTTGACGTGTTCGTCGCGAGCAGGGCGCCTGGCTTCATCTTCGCCTGCAGTGCCTTGTAGAGTTCCTGCTTGGCTTCGAGATTTTCGAAAATGGCTTCGATAATGAGGTCCGCGTCAGCCGCTCCATCACCGCCGACGTCTGCCTTGAGTCGGCCGCTGGTCTCGTTGTGCTTCGCCTCGTCACGAACTTTCTTGCTGAACAGCTTTTGTGCACGTTCGAGCGCAGGGTCGATGTACTTCTGTTCACGGTCTTGCAAGGTCACGGTGTGGCCGCGCAGCGCACACCAGGCCGCTATATCCCCGCCCATCACACCAGCCCCAATCACGTGAACGTGCTTGATCTTCTTGTCAGTCTTGTTGCCCTGTTTCTTCATTTTGCCCTGCAGGAAGAACACCCGGATCAGGTTGCGCGACGTTTCAGACGCCATCATCTCGCCAAAACTCTTTGCCTCCGCGATGTATCCCGTCTTGACCGACGCGCCGTGCTTTGCCCACAGATCAATCATCGCGTACGGAGCGGGGTAGTGCTCTTTGCGAGCCTTGCTGGCCACTTGCTTGACGAGCATGTTGCGGACCAGGGGTCGCAGCGGGCGCAGGCTCATCAGGCGATCGACCAACGGTGCTCTTCGTTTCGGCGGCTTCGTGGCAATCAGGTCTTGCGCGGCACTGCGCCATTCGTCGTCCCCCACGATGCGATCGAGCAGGCCTATCTTCAGCGCCTTGCGAGAATTGACCGGGTTACCGGTGAGCATCAGTTGCATCCCGGCACGTACGCCGCAGTAGTTAACAGCACGCACCGTGCCACCGAACCCGGGGTGCAGGCCAAGTTTTACCTCGGGCAGCCCAAGGATGCGGCTATCGCCGTCGGGTCCGATGCGATAGTCGCAGGCCATCNCCAACTCCAGCCCGCCACCGAGGCAAACACCGTTAATCGCCGCAACNGTCGGGCAGGACAGTGCTTCGAGTTTGTCGAACAGCCGCTGCCCGAGCCGCGTCAGTTCGAACGCTTTCTCGGCGGTCTCGATACTCGTGAACTCGGTGATATCCGCACCCATGACAAAACTACCGGGCTTGCCGGAATACAACACCAGGCCGCGCGGCGGCGCGGCAGCCAACGCATCCAGGACATCGTTAAGTTCCATCAGGACTTCGGATGACAAGACATTCGCGCTTGTATCCGCTTTATCAATGCACAGCCAGGCGACCCCGGCCTCGTCGGTTTCCAGTTTCCAGTGTTGCGTCATGAGTCTCTCGTGAATCAGGCCAGCTCGAAATCGCAAACGAGTGGCAGGTGGTCCGAATGGCGAACATCAGGGACTTCAAAGCCCGTGACGTTGATGCCATCCTGGTAGAGCACGAAATCGAGCTCCTTGCGTGGAGCGCGACTCGGGTAAGTTGGTATGCCTTCCGAGTTGGCGGATGTCAGGCCGGCCGCCTTCAGGAAAAGGTAAATCTCGTTCTCACCCCAGAACGTATTGAAATCGCCAGCGACGACGACTGGTTTCTTCGTTTCCTGAATCAGGTCGTATAGCCGCCGTAGCTGCANGTGACGGTGTCGGTATTTTAACGACAGGTGGACGAGGAAGATCGCGTAGTCGTCCATCTCAAGTTCGATAATCAGGCGCTTGATGCCGGTATCAAAATAGTGAAAGCGTTCGCCGTGTACACGCGGCGCGGCCATGAAAGCATTCCCTTGCTTACGCACGATCGGCAGGATCTTGTTGAACGATCTCTCGCCATACTTGGTCTCGTATGACGTGTTCATGCCGAGATCCGCGGCAATCTTTTCCGCCTGGTTGACGCTGCGGCTTCGAATCGAGCCAGTATCAACCTCGATAAGCCCTACAACATCCGGGTCGACCGATTTGATAAAGCGCGTGATTTCGGGAAGAACGGCCTGATTGCCCAGCACATAACCCGCACCGGGTATCGGCATGTGCATGCTCGCACCGCCGCCGACCGCGTACCGGATGTTGTATAAAAGTAGCCGCATGCGCCGCTACGATACCGAATCACCCATACTATGGGAACAGGCCCGGGCGGGAGCGCCATGAATTGGCTAAACTAGCGACAAAACCTGCCGGGAAAGGAGATTTTTTTGTCTGAGAACAATCCGATCCGCGTATTCGCCACGCACTGTTTTGACGAGAGCGACGATTATCTGCGCATATTCGAGTTCCTCGAGAGCGTCGATCGTTTCTACTATGTCAACGTCAGTAAGCCGGAAAACCTGCCGACCACCGGTGGGGCACAGGAATCCAAGGACGAGTTGATCAGTCAGATCAAGGCGTCGGAAGCCCTGTTCGTATTGCCGTCGACCTTCGAACAAAACCGTGAACTGACCAACTTCATGATGGATGTCGCCGAAGCCAATAGTATCGGCATGATCACAATTCGGCCTTTCGGTGGAATGCAGGAATCGCCCCCGGAACTTGTCACGCGCTGCGCGGAACATATCGAGTGGAATGATCGGGAGATGGTCGACGCCCTGAAGCGCCAGGCGCGTGGTGAAGACACGTCCCGCTGGGAGGTACTCGACTTTCCAGGCTTTGACGAGAACGGACCTATTGAATGAGGCCGGTTGTTATCGCGCACCGTGGAGCCTCAGGGCACTTGCCCGAGCACACGCTACCGTCGAAAGCGCTGGCCTATGCCATGGGTGCGGACTACCTCGAGCAGGACATCGTCGCCACGCGCGATGACCGGCTGATTGTCGTTCACGACATTCACCTGGATCGTGTCACGAACGTCGCAGAATGTTTCCCGGGAAGAGCGCGCGACGACGGCCGATTCTATGCGCGTGATTTTGACCTGGTCGAGATAGAGTCGCTCAGGGCCCATGAGCGCACTGACGAGAAGGGCAAACCCGTCTTTCCGGCACGATTCCCGTCCGCCGGCGAAGATTTTCGCCTTCATTCGCTCGAGCGCGAGCTCGACCTGGTCGCGTACCTGTCCGAACATGGCACACGTCCGGTGGGCATCTACCCCGAAATCAAGCACCCCGGCTGGCACCGCAAAGAGGGCGTCGATATCTCACTCCTCGTGCTCGAGACCCTGGCGCGATATGGCTATGAGAGCCACGCGGCGACTGCGTACCTGCAGTGCTTTGACGAGCACGAATTGCGGCGTATACGCCACCAGTTGGGGTGCCGGCTAAAGCTAGTGCAGCTTATTGGCGAGGATAACTGGACACCTGAGCCGACAGATTTCGCTGCCATGAGGAAGAAACGGGGTCTCGAGACCCTCGCAAGTACAGTGGATGGTGTCGGGCCGTGGTTCAATCGGCTCTACAAGACTCGCCGGCGCGACGGACGTATCCGCGATAGTGGCTTTGTGGCTCGTGCGCACGACGAAGGCCTCGTAGTTCATCCGTTCACGTTCCGCAGTGACGCGCTGCCGCCGGGGTTTACAGATTTCGAAATGCTGTTGGAATTCGCGGTGGATACGCTGGCTATCGACGGCTTCTTCACCGACTTTCCAGCCGCGGCCGTGCGTTTTCTTAAGGATCGAAAAACTACCTGAAAACCCGAAGTCAGGCTAAGCTGTTTTCCGCATATTAGATCTCACTGTTAAATGTCATAATCATTTGTTGCTTGGGCATGAGCTACTAAAATGAGACTCGTTTTATCCGCACCGTTGCTTGCCGCGATGCTGCTGCTTGCTGCACCGTTGTCGGTTGCGGCCGATTCCGATTTTTCCCGGGACAAATACGAGGGCAAAGTTGTCGTCCTCGACTTCTGGGCCTCCTGGTGCGGACCGTGCCGCCGTTCGTTTCCCTGGCTCAACGAAATGCACCACAAGTACCAGCAAGACGGGCTTGTCGTCATTGGCGTCAATCTCGATGCCAACGAAGATGATGCGGCCGAGTTCCTGAAGGACTATCCGGCCGACTTCAGAATAATCTTCGATAGAGATGCCGCACTTGCGACGGAGTATGGTGTTGAGGCCATGCCAAGCTCATATGTCATTGGTCGCGATGGAGAGCTCAAGGCCAGCCATCGAGGTTTCAAGGTTAGACAGCAGGACGAATACGAAGCGATCCTTACCGAGGCGCTGGGAGAACAACCATGAAAATGAGAATAGCGACGATTTCCTTGTTACTGGTATGCGCAGGCTGCTCCTCGATGGGCGTACAGCCGTGGGAACGTGAGATCCTGGCGCGTGAGGATATGCAATTGACAGCGGACCCACTCGAGGCCGCAACAGACGATCACATCTATTTCAGCAAGGAAGCCTCCAGTGGCGGCCGTGGGTTCGGCGGCGGTGGGTGCGGGTGCAACTAAGATGACAGTAGCAAACAGAAAGAAGGAACGATCCGTATCGGCAACACTCGCGGCTGCAACCTGTGCATTGCTGGGTACGACTGTGGCGGCCCCGGTCGACGCGCAGGAAGAGCCCACGTGGGATTTCAATACGTCGTTGCTCTATTACGGCGAGGACGAGAACCGGGTCCAGGACATAAGCTTGAAGTCCATTATTCGTCGGCTATTCGACGACGATCGTACGCTGTCGCTTGGTATCACCATCGACTCGCTCACGGGAGCTACGCCAAGCGGCGCAATTCGCCAGGACGGACCGCAGTCGTTCACACGGCCATCCGGGAACAGCGCTTACACCGAAGCGGGTGGCAAGTTACCGCTTGACGACACATTTCTCGACACGCGATTGGCAATCACGGCGGGCTGGCAGCAGCCAGCGGGCGAAAAAGGCCTGTTTAGCGTCGGGATGAGCACGTCGAAGGAGTACGACTACCTGCATATTGGTGTGAATGCGAGTTACGGGCATGACTTCAACAACCGCAACACGACATTGTCAGCAGGCTTTGCATTTGCAAATGACAGCATCGAGCCGGTTGGCGGTGCACCGACCCCATTCAGCGGCATGCTGGACGTCGGGGACACCAGCAATCGCATTGGCGATCAGGATAAGGATGTACTCGATGTCATTCTTGGTGTCTCGCAGGTCATCAACAAGAACCTGTTGGTCCAGGCGAACTACTCGTTCAGCCAGTCCGACGGCTACCTGAACAACCCGTACAAAGTGCTTAGCCTCGTCGATGGCGTCACAGGCGATACATTGCCGCGTATCCCGGGTCCGAACGGTGGTCCCAGCGGCCAGTACCTGTTCGAAAGCCGGCCGGATGAACGTACTCAACATAGCCTGTACACGCAGGCCAAGTACTTCATGAATGGCAAAGTACTGGATGCGTCCTATCGTTTCATGACCGACGATTGGGAAATCGACTCCCACACACTGGATCTTCGTTATCGTCTCCCGATCGGAGATACCCGCTATATCGAGCCGCACGTGCGCTACTACACACAGTCGGAAGCCGAGTTCTATCGACTCAGCCTCGACAGTTCTGCAGCATTGCCACAATTTGCTTCATCCGACTATCGCCTGGGCAATTTCGACGCAATCACGGCAGGGCTTAAGTATGGCTGGAAGACTCGCAACGACAATGACATGAGCATTCGTCTCGAGTGGTACCAGCAGTCGGGCACCGTTCCCACGGTCCAACTCATCGGTAACCAGGGGTCGCGCGACAATTATCCCGACCTGAACGCGGTAATTATGCAATTCAGCTACCGGTTCTCGCGCTAGAGATGAAGACACCCGGGCCTGGGCGGCAGGTTCAGCTGGTTCCGACGGAGCACGGCTGGGCAGGGCGCTTCCAGGCCATGGGCAGCCCGTGCGAAATCCTGACAGACGGCGGGAGCAAACGCCTGGCGGACAGGCTGGCTTCGATAGTCGCCAGCGAAGCCTGGCGAATCGAGGACAAATTCAGTCGCTATCGGGACGGCAACATCATTCATCGCATCAACACCGCGGCCGGTGAACCCGTCGGAGTCGACGAAGAGACGGGCAATCTGCTCGACTTCGCGGCGACGCTGTTCGATATCAGCGAGGGGTGCTTCGATATCACATCGGGGGTCCTGCGCGCCGTCTGGACGTTTGATGGCAGCAACAACATACCCCCGCAAACAGAGATCGACGAGGTGCTGGCGTACGTCGGCTGGCAACGTGCCGAATGGTCTGACCACAGCCTGACCCTGCAATCCGGTATGGAGATCGACCTCGGCGGTGTCGGCAAGGAATACGCGGTGGACAGATGTACCTCGCTGGCCCGGGAAGATACTGACATTCCTTCCATGATCAACTTTGGTGGGGACCTAGCTGTAACCGGCCCACCCAACTCCCGTGACGCCTGGAAAATCGGAATTGAAGGGCCAACAGCCGATTCCGCTGAGAAGCTCCTGGAGTTACGTCAGGGAGCACTTGCAACCAGTGGTGATGCGCGGCGGTTCCTGCATCGGGAGGGCGTAAGGTACTCTCATATTCTCGATCCCAGGACCGGGTGGCCTGTGCCCGGTGCCCCGACATCGATAACGGTCGCCGCGGATACGTGTACGCAAGCAGGCATGATGAGCACGCTTNCCGCATTGAAAGGCAAGGGGGCCGAGGCGTTTCTCGACGCTCAGGATTTAGTGTATTGGTGCCGNCGTAGAGCGTGAAATAACATTAAAACAATGTCATATCATATTGTTTTATAGTGAATAAATATGAACATTGCCATTTGCCGCTGGACCATTTATGGTCACTGGGACCCGGGACGGGGGCTCCAGAGTGAGAACCGCGTCCTTTAATACATGGCGAATCCCTATAATTATTGACCGATGTTTGTCGACCTCCCTCAAGAGCTGATTCTTTACACGGCCGGTGCCTTCCTCGTGGGTTGGCTGTTGTCGTCGCTCTGTTCGGGTATCGGCGCTCGCTACCGGGCCAAGAAAAGGGACCCTCGTGACGACCGCATCCGAGAACTCGAAGCCGAATTACGCATCGCACAAGGCGATTCCGAGAAGACCGTTGATCAGGTTGAACGACTTGAGAATGAGCTCAAGGAAACCACGATAGGGATCGAACGACGAGATAACGTGATTTCCGACCAGCAGTGCACACTGGATCGCGTCAGGGGTGACCTGAAGGAATCGGTTATGAAGACGCGTGAATTGCGCTCGGAACTCACCGAGCGCGCAACGGAAAACGTGCATGCTGAAGCCAAGATTCGCGAGGTCGAGACCGAGCTTTCTGTGGCGCAGGCATCGACGGACCTGATCGCGACCGGGGTCCTCGATTACTCTATGGCACCCGACACGGAAGATGGTGGCGACCCGGCCAACCAGGATGAACCGGCCGAAGTCTCCAAGACAGCGACCTGACCTTGCCTGTACGAACATTCGGCGCGATCGCCGTGGCCTTACTCTGCAGTTCCTGCAGCCAGTGGGACCATCCTGTAAACATTCCCTTCGTCGCNACATGGCAAGGCGAGCCAATCGACTGCGTTAGCACAGACGCGGCACTCTCCGACCTGCGCTTCTATGTCAGCAATGTCCAACTGGTTGATACTGAGGGGCAAAGCCACGACGTCAGATTCGCTACTGAGATGGACTGGCAGAATGACGCCGTCGCCTATATCGATCTCGAAGATGGAGCAGGCGCCTGTCAGAACGGCACGCTCGGTACATCCAGTTATGTCCTTGGCGTTGCAGTTGCCAGGGAGTACCGGGGATTNCGGTTCACGATAGGCGTACCGTTCCGCCTGAACCACGCGAATCCCCTGATTGCGAAGCCTCCACTCGACGATCCCGACATGCACTGGCACTGGCGGTCCGGCTACAAGTTCCTGCGTGCGGGCATAAGGTCGGCTGATGACGGATTCTGGCTCCATGCGGGAAGCGCCGGGTGCGAAGGCACGGTCGGAAATATAACGGACTGCAAGTTCCCCAATCGGATCGAGGTGAACCTGCCCGAATTCAGGGTCGGCGACGATAGCGTTAGCGTTGACCTGACGGCATTGCTTGAGGGTATTGATCTCAATGACGGGNCCAGGACCGACTGTTCGTCCGGGCCGCCNGAGACCGCCTGTGTGGCGCCTTTTGCAGCGTTTGGCATTGACTTCAAGACCGGGGAACAAACGGGCACGCAACGCGTATTCTCTGTGCAATGAAAANGACACTGACNTTCATTGCNGCGCTTGCCGCGGTCTCCCTCGTGGTGGTGTGGAATTTCCGGGCGACGTCGTGGGACTGGCAATTGCCACCGGATCTGCCGCCTCCGCAAGTTCCTGCGGACAATCCGATGAACGCCGCGAAGGTCGAACTGGGCCGCTGGCTATTCTACGACTCGCGATTGTCCGGCAATGAGACGATGTCCTGCGCGAGTTGCCACATCCAGGCGCTCGCGTTCACGGATAGCGTACCGCGATCGACGGGCTCTACCGGTGCTATTCATCCACGCAGCTCGATGAGTCTTGTCAATGTCGCCTACGCCAGTCGCCTTACATGGGCCAACCCTTTGCTCGACCGGCTGGAAGACCAGGCGCTGACGCCCCTGCTTGGCGACAGGCCGGTGGAGATGGGATTGCGAGACGGAGAACAGCGCTTCGCGAAGCTCCTGCGGTCCAACTCCAACTACAGTGAACTCGTACGACGGGCATTCCCCGATGACGCTGATCCCCATTCCTTGCTCAATGGTGTTCGATCGATTTCTGCCTTTGTGCGGACGATTACCAGCTTCGATGCGCCGTACGACCGTTACATGGCCGGTGAAGGCACCGCACTAAATGCGGCAGCGGAGCAGGGCATGGAGTTGTTCTTCTCGGAACGCCTCGAGTGCTTTCACTGCCATGGCGGTTTCAACTTCACGGACAGCACAACGCATGTGAACAGCAGCATCGACCGGGTTGGCTACCACAACACCGGTCTCTATAACCTGAATGAAGACGGTTCCTACCCGGCCGACAATACGGGCCTCTTCGACATGACCGGCGAGCGGCGAGATATGGGCCGTTTCAAAGCGCCGTCCTTACGCAATATTGCTGTGACGGCTCCGTACATGCACGACGGCAGCGTCGCGACACTTGAACAGGTCATCGCGAACTACGAGCGTGGCGGTCGACTAATTCAGGACGGTGAATACGCAGGGGATGGGCGCTTGAGTCCCTTCAAATCGGAATTCGTGACGGGATTCGAGCTCACCGATGAAGAACGTGTTTATCTGCTCGCTTTTCTGGACTCGCTGACCGACGAGTCGGTCCTCACCGACCCGAAATTCTCGAACCCGTTTGTGAACTAGCGGGTTTTTACTTCAAGCGTAAGCCGCGTCTTCCGCCACATTATCCACAGCATCACGAACCACACCTGCATCAGGAGGGAGGCAATCCACTCGATGCGGTTCTCGTTACTGTTCAGGCTTCCGAGGATTTCCTTCTGGGCGAGATTAACGACGCCCAGCGCCCAGGGTGTCACCGTGATCCATACCATCGCACGCTGCATTGGAGACCGCTCAAGCGCGAGTGACAAGACCAACTGGGCCAGCGCCGTTCCACCGAAATAGAGGTAAACGCCGTAGCTGCGCATGATCTCGTAGAACGGATCGTTGCTGGCCAGGTAGGACACGTAAAGGATCAAGGCAACAGCGCCCACAATGCCCGCACCGAGAATCACGGGGCCCGCCCTGGTCGCCGGCTTCAACGACTTGAGCCAGAGAACCGCGAAATACCAGGTGACAGCCAGCACGGTAGCCTGAGGCAGCAGAATTGCCCTGAACAGACGATCGCCCGGCGGGTAGCGGCCGGTCGAACTGATTGATGTGCAACCATCGAGATAGGGGATACACGACGGCAGGACATCGTTATGCGCGCCAATCCAGTAGGCGACATTAATGCCGACCAACGGGGCTAAGGCCGCAATCAAGGGCAAGGCGCGTACAAGCATCGGGTCAGCATAACCGATGCGTATCTGCTATACCCTAATGAACAACAACGAAGAATAGGGGGTTGATATGACCATCATGACACTCTGGTTGCCGATCCTGGTGTCGGCGATTGTGATATTTATTGCCGGCTCAGTGATCTGGATGTTCATGCCATGGCACAAGACCGACTGGGACAAGACGCCGGACGAAGAGGGCGTGCGAGCCGCGCTTAAAGGGGTTGCGCCGGGCCAGTACTCCGTCCCGAACTGTGCCGACCGCGCCAAGTTCGATGAACCCGACATGCAGCAGAAATTTATTGACGGCCCGCAGGCGTTTATCACGGTTGTGCCTTCCGGATTGCCGAACATGGGTCCCAAGCTTGCGATGATGTTCGGTTACAACCTGTTGGTTGCGATTATCTGTGCCTATTTCGTTAGCCGTACAGCGGCGCCGGGCGCCGATTACCTGGCTATGTTCCGGATTGCGGGGGCGGTGGCCTTTGTTGCCTACGGTGTGGCGTATGTGCAGGAGAGCATCTGGTTTGGTCGTCAGTGGTCGGCCACCGTCAAGACGTTTCTCGATGCGCTTATCTACGCAGTGCTGACTGGCGGCGTGTTTGGCTGGCTTGCATGATGCGAGCCGCGGTCTGTTCGTTATTGCTGTTAGTTGGTCTGTCCGCGCACGCTGAAAACCGGCTCACCGACCCCGAAAACACAGTGACGCTCGAACTGGATGACGGGATCGTCGTCATTGAACTGAACCCGACGTTTGCGCCGGCCACGTCATCACAGTTCAAGCGGCTGGTACGCGACGGATTCTACGATGGCCTGGGTTTCTACCGCGTGATCGACGGTTTTGTTGCGCAAGGCGGTGATGGCAGTGATATGTCCGAGGACGAGAACGCAGAGCCGACAGTCGAAGCTGAGTTTGATCGGGACTGGCAGGACGAGTTGCCATTTGTCAGCGTGCAGAAGGCGGATCTTTTCGCGCTGGAGACGGGCTTCATCGATGGGTTCCCGGCAGGTCGCGACCTGGAAGCAGGAAAGACCTGGCTAGCTCATTGCCCTGGTATCGTCGGAATGGCACGAGGTAATGAAGCGGACTCCGGCAGCACCGATTTCTACATTGTCATCGGCCAGGCGCCTCGTTACCTGGACCGGAACATCACGCTCTTTGGACGTGTGGTTTATGGAATGGACACTGTGCAGCGAATCAGGCGTGGACCACCGGCCGAGGGAGGGATGATTTCAGATCCGGCAAACAGCACCATTATCCGGTCGGCACGTGTTCTCGCGGATGTTCCAGACGATGGGCGGCTAGCCGTTGTCGTTCCTGATACAAACAGTGATGAGTTCAAGGCCATGTTCGAGGCGCGACGACACCGGACATCGGAGTGGTTCCTGAGTACTCCGCCTGCTGTACTCGATGTGTGCCAGGTCCCGAACTCGGGGTCGCTTCAGCGGTAACTCTGGCTCAGTACGCGTGGGACGTCTTCGCCATACAAGATCTCGTCCTCACAACCCTGCACGCCGAAGATCGCAATCGGTGTAAAGGTCCCGGTGTCGAGCGAATAATCGAGCAGGTCCTCAGCGGACAACGTCTTGCGACCGGCGCGTTCCTGCAGCGGAAATTCCATATTTTCGAGGCCATCGTAGGCCCGGTAAATCAATTCGGTGCAGACGACGCGGTCTGAATTAAAGAAGTTGAAATCGAAGTTGTACTTCTTGCCTTCGTGCAGCAACGCCCGTTCGACGGCATGGCAGGTATTGCCGGCATCAAGATTCGGTCGCAGGACGGCAAACGCATCGACCCGCAGGGTTTCTTCCAGCGGTCGCAGCAGGACGCCATCTTTTCTCGCCTCCAACACACAGATGTTGTCTGTCCAGCGTTGTAGCTTGCCCTCGTCAGCCTCGATGTCAGCCGCCTGCCGCTGTGTCGGCGTGCCGATGTAGAGAGCGGCGTGGGGCCATACGCCGGGGAAGAAGAGATTGGTCAGCGCCTTGGCGTGGCGTGTCACGATGACATCACCGGGTCTAAGGAAGGCTGTGATCGACCGAAGAACATCGGGCGTGACGCCCTTGTCTTCCATCGACACAAACTCCGAGGCGGCACGCCCGAAGCCTTCGAGGATCTTGGCAAACACACGTTCTGCACTGACCATGCCACGGCGACGCCACTTGTGACTGACATAGGCCCAGGCCCGCTTGATGTGGCTCAGTTTGCTTGGGTTCAGTGCCGTCTCAAGATCGTCGATTTGGCTGACAATGAAGCCGACATCAGCGTCGCCTTCGAGTCGCAGGAGTTTTCGCCGGTTCTTGCGGGCGAACTGCATCGCATCCCTGATCGACAGGACATTGGTCTGGTCTACAAATCCCGAGAATATTCTGGTGTATTGCTTGCGCTGGATACGGTACTCGGGAAATGCCTCGTTCAGCTTGCGCTGGATGATGCTGTGGCGCGCCACTTCGAACAACATGATCCGATCAATGCGAACCAGGATGCAAACGGCGGCGTAGCCAACCAGGAAATACTTCAGCTTTTGTTCTGATTCACTCGGCCGGGTCGGGTCCTCGAGGACATCTCGAACCTCATTGATTGTCGTCCAGAGGTTGTCGCGGGCTGTCAGGAAGCGGGCAAACCAAAAACCGATGGCCTCATCTTCCGCTGGCCTGAATTCCCCGTGCGCGACGATCTCGTCGAGCAAAGCCGGGGGAGGGGCGTCGTCCACCAATTGGGTAGCTGCGTTGAGCAACCCTTTGATGTCATCACTCAGCGTCGAGAGCATGCGTCTGCTTGGGGTGCTCGAAGAGATGCCATCGGTCGGGTTCAATACCCTCGAAGAGTGCTGTGAATCGATCGTCATCCGCAGCCGCTTGTGTGACGTTGCGAATGTAAACAGCGGATACCTGGTCCGGGTGTTCCCGGAGCAGGGCCGCGTAGACTTCCGGGTCCTGCTCCCCACTGTCGCCGACCAGGATGAACGTGCGACCTGGGTAGCGAGCAAGGATGTCCTTGATCAGCGCCGGCTTGGTCTCGGTACCTTTCTTGAACAGGTCGAACAGGGTCTCGTCACGAAAACGGATGGCCTTGAGATTGAACGTCGCCCAGGGGAATCCATTGCCATCCAGGAACTCCTGCAATGGCGTATACAACTGCCAGGGGCTGGATGAGACGAAGTGGAAACTGGCGTCCTCTATCGACCACTGGTCGTAGAGCGCCGCCATTCCCGGCGCAGCCTCAAAATCGAGCAAGAATGCGCTCTCAAGTAACTGCTTGTGATCCGTGACGTTGGAAATCTTCACCGTGTCGTCGATATCACTGATGATCGACAGTCCCACGGGCGTAACCAGTCGTATTTCACCCGCGAATTCACGGTTCTCAGATTCGCTGGTGACAACGGAGTAGGGGAGCCGCCCTTCCTTCACAAACTTGGCCAAATCGGCGTCTGGGAGGCTCAAAATTGTCTCAAAATGCCCGTTTTCGGCTGAAAGGGGCAGTTCGTACACGCGCCCTGCCAGTTCTATGACGATCTTCTTGCCGCGCTCGTTGTCTGCAATCAACAGATTGAGGCGCGAGTGGAAGTTAACCTCTTGGTCCGCGGTTACTTTGAGGTCAAATTCTTCCTCGAGGACTGTCTCGAAGAGTTTTTTCCGGACCGTACTAAATTGTGGCTCGTAGACCCAACCGTGAATCGGCAGTTGCCATTCCTGGCGTTCTTCGTCCAGCCAGCCCGACGTCCGAAAGAAGACGACGTGCTCGTCATTGGCGATATCCGAGTATGGGATTGGGTTCGCGTCAGGTGCCGATGTCAGGTCGTCGCAGCCGAAAAGGAGAAGCGCGGCAAATATCAGGAGAGATCTGTGCATTGTGGGGTATTTTACAGGTCCCCGCGATTTGTCACCAATATAAGAGCGGCGCTAGGTGAAACCCAGAATTGACCTTGAGTTTCCCTAAAGCGCAGACTACCAACAGAGCAAGACTTTTCCGTGCAAGGAGACGGTCATGAGCCAGGACCTTGTCGATGTCGTTGTTCACATAGACGAAACGCTACCTCGTGAAGAATTGAAGACACTTGAGGATCATATTCACGGGATCGGTGGCGTCGTGAGCGCATGCAACCTGGAGGATCGGTCGCATCTAATCTCGATCACCTATGATGCCGCGCAAGTGAAATCACAAGATATCCTCATCAAGATACAGAGTGAAGGGCTACACGCCGAGTTGGTCGGGCTGTAGTACTCAAAGGGCCATTCCGAATCGTTAAGTTCTGAGTAGTTTGGGTCACCCAAAATCACTTGAGGGCACTCTCGTGGATACGTTGGTGCGCAGCGGAGGTACTTGATGGCAGACAAGGGCGGTGTCAACCGGGCACACGCGACTTCCAGACCGCAAAAGATAGTGTTCTGGGGACTTCACTTCGTGATCATCTCGCTCTGCTTTTGGCTAGTCTCGGATGGTGAAATCGACTCTTTGGCAGGTTGGTTTGATCGTGCGATGGTCTTGACCGATCCACTACGTGCCCGACTTCTCCTGGCTTGTGCCGGTATCTACTTCATACGGCACGGATTGACCTTGTTCTACCTCTTGGAACGTCGTGTTGATTGGAGCGAAGTGGCCGAGCTCACGGTGTTCTTTGCGTTATTTGAACTCGGTTTGTTACTCATCGGGGGTGGTGTATTTCGCGACGCACCCATCGCGTTTTCAGGTTTAGATGTCTTTGCCGTGGCTCTCTATCTGCTCGGCTCATACTTAAACTCCGCATCGGAAATTCAACGAAAGCTTTGGAAAAGAAACCCGTCCAACAAGGGCCGTTGTCACACCGGTGGATTGTTCAGATATTCGATGCACATAAATTACTTCGGAGATGTGCTTCTTTTTACCGGGTGGTGCCTGCTCACAGCCTCGTTCTGGACACTGGGTTTACCGTTGCTGATGTTGTTGATGTTCCTGTTCATACACATTCCTCCACTGGACCAGTACTTAGCCGAGCGATACGGAGCAGAATTTGAGGTTTATCGAACGAAGACCAAACGACTCGTTCCTTTTGTTTGGTAAATGCTCGCCGAGAGGGTGGCCCGTGATAGCTGGCCTTGTATCACCTGGTTACCTTATTTAACATAATATACATTATGCGCATATTCAAGTGATTTCGGATCGCGATTCCTATTGGCCCTGAGCCTCTGGATGAGCCGCTTTCAACCCCTTGGCAGCCAATCGCACCGTTTCGCTTATGCGCTTTGATCGCGTCGGCTGGCGTTTCGCCGTCTTGATCCACAGCAGGATCACCTTCTTAGCCGAGTCATTGAAGGCTCCGAACTTTCGCTTTGCGGTCCTGTTTTTCGCAAGAGCAATTGCGAGATCCTCGGGAATGATCAGATTCTCGATATCGTCCAGGTAGTTCCATGAGCCGTCTCGTTTGCCGTTATCAATCTTCTCCTGGCCAGCGGGCGTCATTCGCCCGTCATTCGCAAGCTTTACGACCCGTTTCTTGTTCGAGCTGGACCAGGTGCTCCCCGGCTTGCGCGGTGCTACCAGAAGCATCGTGCGGTCATTGTCGACACGCCTGGTTCGTGTGTCGATCCAACCAAAACAAAGCAGCTCTTCGACAATGTCACCGTACGGGACGTAACGGTCAGTCACGTGTTTCTTATAGCTGACGAGCCAAAACGTTGACGCCTTAACATGATTGGCTTCAAACCATTCACGAATGTCATGCTGTGAGCGAAATTCCCGCTTTTCGAAGTCAGGTGAAACGTCCATACCACAACTATAACTATGCCATTCGGCTCATGCGAGATAGATTGACTCCCCAACTATTGACACATTATTGGGCTCTGCAATCGCCCGACCCCAACTTCTGCCATTGTGCATGCGTAAGAATAAGCGTCGTGAGCTAGGCTTTTGTGGGGGCACCTTCTTTGTTGGATTCAGACGTTTCCGGCGTTGCAGGTATCAAGCGTCATCGTCACGACGTTGCCGCGCAATCAATTTCCCCACTAAAGCCTCAAAGTCTGGGTAGTATCCCGCATAGGAACGATGCACATCTCGAAACACTCGCTGGCTAGCTAGAGAACTCGTCCACCTTCGCCCGTGAATACATTTTCCGCATCTCCTAGTCAGCCGGGGCTAGCTTCTGCACCACGATGCCGAGGACGATCGACCCTATGATCGTATAGATTGCCGCATCGACGCCCCACCATATCCAAATCTTGCTCGGCAGGTTAAATACACCCGCCCAGGCAGCCATCAGGCATGCGCCCCACAACCACATGGCCACACCGAACTTGAGGCCACGCTGCCACGCAGGTCCGTTAAGCGCGCCGCGAAATACCATGTAGATCCCGGCGAGAACGAAGGACGTAAGGACACCGGTCGTGATCCACATGGGCATCAGCGTGGCCATTTCGGGCGGATCCTGGACGAGTTCGGGCCGCCAGAAAGACTCCGTGGCCTGGTAAGCGGCATCGAGGACACCTTCATGAATGAACACACCGCCCGCCATGGACACGACGAATGCGGTGGCATAGTAGGCAAGGCCACCGAGAATGATTGCTTTCCAATTCATAACGTACCACCCCTCTTATTATTCTTGTTACCTCGTCAAAGCGTAGTTCCTGGCCGCGTCAACGTCCAGTTCAAGAATACTACCACCACCGGCCCAGGGCCCTAGAATGTCGGTACCGGTATACCGGCCCAGTGTCCTGCGGCAGCCGGGCGTCGGTCGATGACAGCGCCCGTGGTGATGTCGATTTCGATGAACTCTACGGGCCGGATGTCAAGCGCCTGCGTAAGTCGGTCGAGACCTTGAGCGTTGACGCGGGTCGTCGATGCGCTGGCCAACAGTACCGTGAGCCTGTCCTCATCAAAACTGAGGGGGTTACCGTGTGTCGTCTGATGCAGTAACTCACCCATACCGGTGTGTTGGTTTTTCCCCGCTGCTCCGGCAAACCCCAGCTCAGGTATCCGCCACGACGACGGGGCGACATAGGCGATTGAGCCCGGTAGCTCAGTGTCGCCGACGAGGTTCACGACCGTTTCCCGGATCCGTGGACTGACCGGTGCGAGGAACACGGTGACTCGCGTCGTACCGTCGACAATCTGCAGACTATCGATGACATGGCCTCGCAGCCATTGCCCGGCACCGATCGTGAGCGTCAGCACCAGCGCGTAGATACC
>JGI24723J26617_10001838_pt1 | contig 17978 bp, 12 predicted proteins | sample Cruoilmetagenom6_FD_26617 | JGI IMG/M metagenome (IMG submission 26617)
GTCGATTTCCGCTTCCAATTCTTCGCTCCACGGCACATCAACGGATGTCACGGCGAGCTTCAATTGTTCCATTGTCGTTGCTCCAATAATATTTGAGGTGACGAACGGACGCGTGGTGGCAAATTGGTTGGCCATCTGTGAGGGGTCGAGCCCGTGCTTTTTGGCGATTGCCAAATATTTGTCGATGGCGTCCGCCGCACCAGGGCCTTCATACCGCTGCAAGCGATCAAAGAGTTGTTTGCGCGACCCTTTTGGCAGTGCGCCGTTTTGATATTTCCCCGAAAGAAAACCTTGAGCGAGCGGTGAGTAAGCCAGTAGGCCGACTTGTTCGCGTAAAGCTACTTCGGATTGGCTGACTTCAAATGTGCGGTTCAAGAGATTGTAAGCGTTCTGAATTGATTGCACGCGCGGCAGTCCACTGACATCAGCATGATGCAGGAACTTCATTGTGCCCCAGGCGCTTTCGTTAGAAAGGCCAATCCAACGCACTTTGCCACTCTTAACAATGTCGTCGAGGGCTTGCAGGATGTCACCGATTTGGTTGATTTCATCGCCTGCATGTTGATAGCTGCCGCCGGGTTTGCCACCGAACAATGCCATCGGCCGATCTGGCCAATGTAGCTGGTAGAGATCAATGTAATCCGTTTGTAGGCGTTTAAGGCTCGCGTCTACGGCTTCATTAAGCTGCGCTTTTGTGTGCTGCGTATGAGCGCCGTCTTCACGCATCCAGGTGAAAGGCGCGCGGCCCGCTGCCTTGGTGGCGAGAATGACTTTGTCACGGTTGCCACGTTCTTTGAACCAGGAGCCGATGATGCGCTCGGTAGAGCCTTGCGTTTCTGGCTTTGGCGGCACTGCGTACATTTCAGCTGTGTCGAAAAAATTGATGTCCATCGAAACGGCATAGTCCATTTGTTCATGGCCTTCCGCTTCAGTGTTCTGTTCGCCCCACGTCATAGTGCCGAGACAAATTTCACTTACTTCCTGACCGGTGCGGCCAAGTTGACGACGTTTCATAGTGATCCCCCTAGATGGATGTTTTCGTTTTTTGTTATTGATAGTGGATGGTTAGTTGATGGCAGCGGTTGTGGTGCGCGCCTGTGCAATGAGTTGTGCAACGCTGGGCATGATGTTTTCCACGATCACAGCAACACCCTCTTGCGTGGGGTGGATGCCGTCCGCGAGATTGAGTTCAGGTTGAGCTGCAACACCCTCGAGAAAGAAGGGGTAGAGTAGGGCCTCATATTTCTCGGCCAAGTTTGAAAAGATACTATTGAAGTCTGCGGCGTAATCATCGCCCATGTTTGGCGGCGCCTGCATGCCAGCGATGAGCACTTTTACGCCTCGCTCAGACATGCGGATTAAAATGGCTTCGAGATTGGCCCGGGTGACGTCTGGCTCTATGCCCCGCAGCGCGTCATTGGATCCGAGTTCGAGGATAATGGCATCTGTCATGGGCCCAACCGCCCAATCGAGGCGGGCCAGGCCGCCGGTGCTGGTATCGCCCGACACGCCAGCATTCATGATTTTGACGTGGGGGTCTTTGCTTTCAAGCGCGGTGGCTAATTGTTCAGGAAACCCGGTGTTGGGCGGCAGAAGGTAGCCTGCAGATAGGCTGTCTCCCAAAACGACGATTTCCACTGATGGGGGTTCTGGCTTTTCGTGCAGGGGCTGTGCCTGCAAAGGCAGGCTTGCGGCCAAAAAGGCGAACATCAGCCCAGAGGTGACCCGGAGTTTAGCTTGGGGTGTGATCTTCAAGAATTTCATACTTCTTCATATAGGCTTGTATGGCTCATAGAAAAGGCCATATCAGCTTGATATTTTGCTGTTTATGCTAGGGGCTGGAACAGCCTTAGCAATCCTCACTTGTCTCCAAGGATATTACCACACGTGCCAGATCCTATTATCCGACTTGATGACCTGAAACTGACACTGCCGAGTACTGCCGGTGAGGTCAATATTCTTCGTGGCCTCTCACTCAATGTTGAAGAGGGAGAAGCGGTGGGTCTCGTTGGCCCCTCTGGGTCAGGAAAAAGTACGCTTTTGATGGTTTTGGCCGGTTTGGAACAACCCACTAGCGGTGGTGTTTATGTGGCTGGACAAGATATGGGCACCATGAACGAAGATGGTTTGGCGCTTTTTCGGCGCGATCATGTGGGCATTGTTTTCCAATCCTTTCACTTGGTACCAACCATGACGGCGCTTGAAAACGTGGCTGTGCCGATGGAACTGGCTGGCCGGGCAGACGCTTTTCAGCGTGCCGAAGAAGAACTGAAAATGGTCGGGCTTTCGCATCGATTGACGCATTACCCCGGTCAATTGTCTGGCGGAGAACAGCAGAGAGTGGCTTTGGCACGCGCCGTTGCGGGNGACCCGCAGATCCTGCTGGCTGATGAACCGACCGGCAATTTGGACGGCACAACNGGCGATCANATCATTGAGCTGATGTTTGACCTACACGACAAACGCGGCACGACACTTGTGCTGATTACCCATGACACCCACTTGGCGGAAGCTTGTGACCGGGTGGTCCGTTTGAAAGATGGGCTGATCGATAGCATTGAGCCGGGCCGTCGTGCTTCCAACCGGACGGCTGCTCAATGAGTGGTCGCAATCCACCCTTGTCTCTCGCATTGACGTTTGCGCGCCGTGAACTTCGCGGTGGCTTAAAAGGGTTTCGCGTTTTTCTCGCGTGCCTCACGCTCGGCGTTGCGGCCATTGCAGCTGTTGGTTCCGTGTCCTCTGCGCTCGTGGAAGGTCTCTCCCAAGAGGGGCAAACCATTTTGGGCGGCGATGTGGATCTTCGCCTGGTGCACAGAGAAGTGGGAGCCGAAGAGCTTCAGTTCATCTCGCAAGGTGCAGATGTGTCTCAATCCGCTGAGATGCGGGCGATGGCCGCGTCCCACAAAACCGATCAACGCACTCTTGTTGAGCTGAAAAGTGTGGATGCCTTCTATCCGCTTTATGGCGCCATTGCCTTGTCGCCAACCATGGATTTGGCCTCCGCTCTAGAGAGGCGCGAGGGTGTGTGGGGCACGGCCGTTGAGCCCGCGCTGATCGACCGGCTCGGAGTTGATGTTGGCGATGTGCTGAAAGTTGGCAATATCGATGTGCAAATTCGCAGCATCATTGAGCGGGAGCCAGACCGGGTTGCCGGTGGTTTTGCATTGGGGCCACGGCTTTTTCTGAGCGATGAGGCAATGACTGAGACGGGTCTCATTCGGTTGGGATCGCTGGTCAACTATCACTACCGGGTGCGCTTGCCAGAAGATCAAAGGTTGAACGCTGATGTCGCCGCATGGGTTGATGGCGTGCGGACGCAATTCCCGGATGCAGGATGGCGCATTCAGGACCGTTCTGACAGCGCGCCGGGTGTGCGTCGTTTCGTTGAACGGGTTGCCCTCTTTTTGACACTGGTTGGTTTGACAGCGCTTGTTGTTGGCGGTGTGGGTGTTGGCAATGCGGTGAATTCCTACCTCGACACCAAACGTGAGGTTATTGCGACATTCAAATGCATTGGCGCGCCGGGTGGCTTTATCTTCAATGTCTACCTCATTCAGGTGATGGTGCTGGCATTGGTCGGTGTTGCCATGGGGCTGGTGCTTGGCGGTGTAACGCCTTTCCTTGTGCAATGGGCGATTGAAGACATGTTGCCGATCCCCGCACGCTTTGCGCTTTATCCAGCACCGCTGGTGTTGGCGGCGGGTTACGGTGTGCTGGCTGCTCTGGCATTTGCCATCTGGCCGTTGGCACGGGCGCGGGAAATTTCGGCAACGGGTCTCTTTCGTGACCTAGTGTCGCCTACGCGAGCACTTCCGCGCAAAGGATATATCGTGGCGATGGTTGCAGCCCTGTTGGCTTTGGCTGGCCTTGCCATCGGGTTGGCCGACCGTGCTGACTTTGCCTTTTGGTTTATCGTTGGGGCCTTGTTGAGCTTTGTTGTTTTACGCTTTACCGCGACCGGCCTTATGGCGCTGGCGCGGCGTGCTCCGCGCTTCAAAAGCCCTGAGTTGCGTCTTGCGCTTTCTAATCTTCATCGTCCGGGTGCGGCGACTGCCAGTGTTGTCTTGTCCCTTGGGCTGGGGCTAACGCTCTTGGTGACGATCTCGCTGATTGATGGAAACTTATCGCAGCAGATCAATGGGGAGTTGCCGGACCGTGCTCCGTCCTTCTTCTTTGTAGATATCGGACCTGATCAAGTTGATGGTTTTGAAGCTATTGTAAACGGCATGGAAGGTGTGCGTGGACTTAACCGCGTACCGATGCTGCGCGGGCGGGTCATGTCGGTTTCCGGTGTTGCCGCCAAGGACATCACCCCCTCGCCAGATGTTGCCTGGATGTTGCAAGGGGATCGGGGCATCACTTATGCCGCAGAACTTCCTGCGGGATCTGAACTCATACAAGGCAAATGGTGGGACGTAGCCGCGGACGACGGGTCGCTGATTTCCATTACTGAAGAAATGGCCCAGGGCTTTGATATCAATTTGGGCGATGAGATCACGGTCAATGTGTTGGGTCGTAACATCACGGCCACTGTTGCCAACACACGCAATGTTGATTGGGGCAATGTTGGCATCAATTTCATTTTTGTGTTTTCGCCCGCAGCCCTTCAAGGGGCGCCGCACACGAACCTGGCGACTTTGGTGATGGATGAGGCTGGCGAACTTGATTTGCAGCGCGCTGTGTCCAAGGCCTACCCCAACATCACGATTGTACGGGTGAAAGAGGCGTTGGAGGCGGTGAACAAATTGCTCGAAGATTTTGCTCTGGCCGTGCGGGCGACTTCGGTCGTGACATTGGCTTCCGGTATTATTGTGCTGGCTGGTGCGATGGCGGCCGGGCACAGGCGGCGGGTTTATGATGCTGTTGTATTGAAGGTTCTGGGCGCGACACGCCGCAAGATCCTGAAAGCCTATATTTGGGAATATGCCCTCTTAGGGTTAGGGACGGCACTTGTGGCGGCATTGGCGGGCACGATTTCTGCTTGGCTGGTCATCACTCAGGTGATGGAAGCACCCTGGTCATTTTTGCCAATAACATTGGGCGTTACGGTGGTAGCGGCGACATTGGTAACCGTGTCTCTCGGCCTTATTGGCACTTGGAATGCGCTATCTGCCAAGGCGGCGCCTGTGCTGCGTGCCCAGTAATTGCCGCAATTCTGCAATAAGTCCTTAATATTGTTAAGGTTTCGTCATCTAAAATCGGTCAGCTAGCGCTTGAAATCGCGTGAGAAAACACCGATATTCACTACAGAATTGTCGATCAAAAGGATCAACTGATTATGGCTGAATTTGACCAACAACGGATGCAAGCAGGCGCTGGTGCCCAGGTTGCGGACATTGATGAGGGGCTGCGCGCCCATATGCTGCGCGTCTACAACTACATGTCTGCTGCACTCGTCATCACAGGTGTTGTGGCTTATTTCGCGGCTGCGTCGGGTATTTATGTTGCGTTGGCCGCGACACCGCTTATTTGGGTGGTGATGCTGGCCCCCTTGGGCCTCGTCTTCTTCTTGTCAGCGCGCATCAATAAAATGAGTGCTGCTGCTGCCCAGACGACATTTTGGATTTATTCCGCGCTGATGGGCTTATCGCTCTCCTTTGTCTTCCTCGCCTATACAGGCGAAAGCGTCGTAACGACGTTCTTTGTGACGGCGGCGGCTTTTGGTTCACTCAGCCTCTATGGCTACACAACCAAGCGTGACCTGTCCGGCATGGGCTCGTTCATGGTGATGGGTCTGTTCGGTATCATCATCGCATCGGTGGTGAATATCTTCCTGGCAAGCTCAGCGCTTCACTTTGCCATCTCAGTGATCGGTATTCTGGTGTTTGCTGGCCTCACCGCCTGGGATACGCAAGATATTAAGAACATGTACTTTGAAGGCGATCATGCCGACACAGGTACTAAGAAAGCTGTGATGGGCGCGCTTCGTCTCTATCTCGACTTCGTCAACATGTTCTTGTTTATGTTGCAATTCCTCGGCAACCGCGAATAAAAGAAGCCTGTTTGACACGCGATTAACCCCGGCCTCAGAGATTGAGCGCCGGGGTTTTCTTTTGGCTAATCGCTTTGCGGCGCTCAGCCCATTTTGCGTATANGAAGGCTGCCGTTGTGAGCAACGCAAAGATGCCCCCGATGAAATAGAGCTGATCGGGCTGAACCATATATTCATAGTAGAAAATGAACGACGTTCCTGCGAACAATGTCGTGAATGCTGCGANTGTGATGGTGGTGTTGGACTTAGTTTTTTTGCGAATTCTGAAATTCGCANAAGCCATCAACATTGAAACAAGCAGGAATGTGACGCTGCCAAACTCAAGAATTACGCGCAGGTTTCCCGCAAGTACCAAGGTGAAGGCCAGTCCGCACATTGCCAGGATGGCATTTGCCGGGATGTTGCCTTTGCGGCGTGCCAGGAGGTCCGGCAGATACCCGTCACGGGCGATGGCGGCCATCTGACGAGAGGCGCCAAACACGGTGCCGCTTATCGCGCTGCTTGTTGCCAAGAGCGCGCCAAGGATCACGAGATCAGTACCCCAATGCCCAAGCACACCGCCTGCGCCAGATGCGAGGGCATATTCTTCATCGCGAATGATGTCGTCAAATGGAATGGCCAGAATGGCCCCNAGCGCGATTACCACATAGATCAAGATCGCGAGCCCTATGGCAGAATAGATTGCTCTTGGTATGTTTTTGTCGGGTGCCTCCATCTCATTGACCGCATTGATGACCAATTGAAAGCCTTCATAGGCGACAAATGTCAGCGCTGCGACGATCAGAATATCAAAAGGCGAGGTGTCAGCATTGTTAATATAAAGCTGGGGCAACGTTGTTTGACTGTTGTTGATCAGAATGAATGAAATGACCATAAGGATTGCGAGTTTGGAATAGACCATGAGGTCTTCTATCTTTCCCATGCCTTTCACACTCCAGATGTTCACCAGCATGAAAAAGCCAATCACAGCACCAGCTACGAGTTTTCGCGCNNTTTCGCTGTCTGCATAATCCGAATTGCTCAGTGCATAAGANGAGAAAGTGTAGGCATAGAGGGCCAATGTAGAGATGTACCCAAAGACGACCCACCAGCCGATGAGGGACGCGGCAAAGGGGGAGGCGGGAAATGTCTTTTTGAAAAACGCATAGGTTGCCCCTTCGTCTTTGTAGTAAGTCCCTAGCTTTATGTAGGAGTAGGCAGCGAGGCCTGCGACAAGCCCGCCCAGGGCAATGGCGAGCGGCGTGAAAACGCCGACCATAGCGACCGAAATGCCCAACACAGTGAAAATGCCGCCTCCGACCATGCCTCCTAGTGCAATNGCAATGAGTTCTGGGAGACCCAGCGCTTTACCTCGCTTGCGATGAATCCCGTTCAGATAGTGCTTTAGCGACGGCATGGCGTGAGCATCCCTGTTGGCAGTTCCTATTTTGGTGCACGAGGCGTAGCATTTTTCGACGAGGCCGTTGATCAATCGACGATGCGCAGTGTCCGTTTTTCAAACAATTTTAGGACCTGGGCCAAATTGTGCCCACGTTTCAAAATCGCGCCATTGGCGCCAACGATTTGATAGGCGCCCTGTTTGCGCGCCAGATGTGGGTGTTTTTCAATTCTGTAAAGAGGAACTTCGCTTGACCTTCTGAAAACAGAAAAAATAGCCCGGTCTTTTGCCATGTCTATGGCGTAGTCGCGCCACTCTGCCGCTGCGACTTTGTGGCCATAGACACGCAGGATAGCGTCCAACTCGCGTCGATGCCATGAGACTTCTTCTGTGGATGCCTTTGCCCCGCCTACCAGATAGCCATTTCCCACAATAGTGAGGGTGTTGTTTGTTGCTCTTGCAGGGATTGTGCTGATTGTCTTGCTCATCTTCCAAATGATCGCGCGGCAAAAGCTGAAAGACAAGGCCCGTCTGTCAAAAACGATATGATGAGAGGTCGCAGAGGTTTTTCAAAAATAGTCAAAAAATCACAATCTCGCCTCTTTTCAGCCCCGGGTTGGTCACAAGCGGCTCCTATCTTTCAATTGTTGCCTCAACGGCCCGGTCTTGAACCTCTCCGGTTCTTTCAGCCCCCCAGCCCCCCGGATTATTTGGGGCCGGGCCACATCTTCCCTGATCCCGCCAATCCCCCCCCGGCGGTTTGGGACAAAAGGCAACCGATGCGAAGGGTGATGCTTAGCGGCTCACCCTTTTTTCGTGCGCGTGTTTCAAATTCTGACAAACTTTGCGGCAGGACGTCCTACACTCAGGCCATCNAAATTGACGAGGCACTAAGGGGGGAAGTATGCGTCTTCAAAACAGGGTGGCGATTGTCACAGGGGCAGCGAGCGGTATCGGCCGCGCTACAGCTGAATTGTTTGCCAGAGAGGGTGCTAATGTACTGGCCGTTGACCTTCAACCCTTTATGCTTGATCANGGCAATATTCAGANACTCGATCAGGATGTAAGCACTGACAATGCAGCGTCGGCTATTGTCGGGCGTGCGGTTGAGTGTTTTGGCCAGTTGGACATTTTGATGAACAACGCTGGCGTTGGCGGGGGCGGACCGGCGGAAAGCCTGCCGGATGAAATTTGGGATAAAACCCTTGCCGTGAATGTGACCGCGCACTTTAAATTGGCGAAAGCGGCTATCCCTCATCTTAGAAAGAGTGAGGCGGGACGAATTATTAACGTGGCGTCGGTTATGGCTGAGGGCACGGATTATGGTCTTGCCGCCTATAGCGCATCGAAAGCCGGTGTTGCAGGCCTTACGCGCAATCTAGCGCTGGAGCTTGGTCGCGACGGCATCACGGCGAACTATATTTTGCCGGGCGCCATTCAAACGGGCATGACCGCTAATTTTGATGATCCAAAAATTGCGGAGATCTGGGCGAAGAAATCGCCTCTGAAGCGTCTNGGTCAGCCGATCGACATTGCGCGTGGTGCCTTGTTTTTGGCATCAGACGAGGGCGGCTTTGTTACGGGACATGGGTTGAACCTGGATGGTGGCTTAATGCTGCGTGTCTGATGGTGATGAGGGGCGCGTTTTGATCGTCCCTCGTTAAGCCTTTGGTCTATTTGCCAAAATGACGGATTGTTCACGTGGCACCCTCTTGTTTGGGGGGGCAACAAAATGCCATAAATAAGCAGGGCAGGCGGGCACAAGACCTGCGATATTAAAGCCCTTGTTGGGAGAGCACGTCATTAGCGGATCAGAGCAAACGTCAAAATCAGCCCCTATGCCAGCCCCTATGATTGAAATAGACGGGTTGGTGAAAAACTTTGGTCCCTTTACAGCCGTGGACGGAATTAGTTTTACGGTTGCGCGTGGGGAGGTGCTTGGTTTTCTCGGGCCCAATGGTGCGGGCAAATCGACAACCATGAAGATGGTCACGGGCTTTCTGGCGCCGACGTCTGGTCACATCAGCGTCTGTGGTCATGTTGTCGGGCCTGATACGCTGGCCGCTCAACGTATGATCGGCTATCTGCCTGAGGGCGCGCCGGCCTATGCCGACATGACGCCGCATCAGTTTTTACGTTTCATTGCAGAAGTGCGCGGCCTGAAAGGGCCTGCTGCCGAAGCTGCCATTGCACGCAGCGTTGATCGTACCGAGATTGGCGCAGTGATGGAGCAGCCGATTGAAACTCTGTCAAAAGGGTTCCGCCGTCGCGTGGGGCTTGCGCAGTCCATTTTGCATGATCCGCCTGTGTTGATCATGGATGAGCCGACGGACGGTCTTGACCCAAACCAGAAATTTGCGGTGCGTAAGCTAATCGCTGAAATGGCACCTACAAAAGCGATCATCATTTCGACCCATATTTTGGAAGAGGTGGATGCCATTTGTTCGCGTGCTTTGATCATTGATCGCGGACGCATTGTGGCTGACGGCACACCGGCGGCACTCACGGCACGGTCGCGTTACCATAACGCGGTGACGTTGACGCTGGATGCAAAACAAGCGGATGCGGCGCGGGCGAAGCTTGGCGACCTGCAAGGTGTGGNCTCAGTTGAAGAGAGCGGACGCGGTGCTGATTATTCTTTCACTTTGTTTTCTGCATCTGCGGGTGAAGCTGACACAAGCCTTGTTGACCGGGTCGGCAGTCTTGCGCGGGCGCAAGCATGGGATGTGCGCACGCTTTACGGCGAACCGGGACGCTTGGATGAAGTGTTCCGATCACTCACACGGCCAGATACAGATGGGGAGCTTTCCTCATGAGGGAAACACTAGCGATCTTCAAACGTGAGTTGGCGGGCTACTTTGCGACACCACTTGCCTTTGTCTTCATGATTATCTTCTTGTTCTGCGTGGGTGGTTTCACCTTTTATTTGGGCGGTCACTTTGAAGGTGGGCAAGCAAATCTGAAGGGCTTCTTTCAATTTCATCCCTGGCTCTACCTCTTTTTGATCCCGGCGATTGCGATGCGCCTGTGGGCAGAAGAGCGCAGGGCGGGCACGATTGAACTTCTTCTCTCGCTTCCCATTCCGCTGTGGTCCGCCGTGCTTGGTAAGTTCCTGGCAGCTTGGGTGTTTGCCGGATTGTCGCTTTCGCTGACCTTTCCAATGTGGCTCACAGTTTCCTATTTGGGTGACCCGGACCACGGTGTGATTTTGGCGGGCTACGTTGGGTCATTCTTCCTGGCGGGCGCTTACCTTGCCATCGGGTCCTGCATCTCAGCCACTACGCGCAATCAGGTCATCGCCTTTGTGGTGAGTGTCGCTGTTTGTTTCCTATTCACGGTCTCGGGCCTTCCCATCGTGACGGACTTCGTGGCGGTTTGGGCGCCACAGGCAGTGCTCACAACCATCGCGTCCTTTAGTTTTCTCACACATTTTGAGGCGATCACCGAGGGTGTGATTGATTTGCGTGACATTATCTACTTCACATCGTTGATCGGTGTGTGGCTTGTTGCATGCGGCATTGTTGTCGATATGAAAAAGGCGGGTTGAAGCACATGGACACGCAAATTTCACGTCGCGCCATTTCGATTGCCACGCTGGTTCTGCTGGCTGTGTTTTTCGTCGCGGTTAATCTGTTTTCCAATATTTCGTTTCGCACAAGCCGGATTGACCTGACGGAAAATTCTTTGTTCACGCTCTCTGATGGCACACGCAACATGCTGTTGCAGNTGGAAGAGCCTGTCACGCTGCGGTTCTTCTTTTCAGAAAGCCTTGCCACTGACTTCCCACGCATCCGTACTTATGCGGGTCGTGTGCGTGATGTGCTTGAGGAAATGCGCAGCTATTCAAATGGCAATCTTATTCTCGAAGTGATTGACCCGGAGCCGTTCTCTGAACAAGAAGATCGCGCCATGTCTTTGGGCCTCAAAGGCGCGCCAACGACAGAAGGCGAGATCATCTATTTCGGTCTTGCGGGAACGAATTTGGTCGANGGGATCGAAGCCATTCCGTTTTTCACCGACGAGCGCGAAGANTATCTTGAGTATGATATTGCCCGTGTTGTGCAAAATCTGATGCGGCCAGAAAAACCAATTCTGGGCATTGTGACAAACCTTCCCTTGGATACGGGCGCTGGTGGCTTGATGGCTGCCATGCGCGGCGAAAGCCAATCCTTCATGCTCTACAATGAGTTGTTGGACCGCTTTACGCTTGAGTTTCTGGAACAGGACTTCGACCGGGTGCCAAACTCGGTGAGCGTGTTGATGGTCGCTCATCCAAAACCGCTCGATGCACAGACGCTTTACGCAATTGATCAATTCATGTTGCGCGGTGGACGTGCCCTTATCTTCCTTGATCCACACTCAGAAGTGAGCCTGACGTCTGGTGCAAACGGGCAGCCAGTGCAGGGGTATACGGAAGCGTCCAGCCTCGACAGTCTGATGAAAAGCTGGGGTGTTGATCTCGATCCAACTCAGGTGATCGGTGACCGTGGGAATGCGCAGCGCGTGCAGGCAGGATTTGANGCACGGCGTCAAATGTCTGATTACATCGTGTGGTTGGCCCTTGGTGCTGATGACATGAACCGGGAAGATGTTGTTACAGCCAATATTGATCGTCTTAATCTTGGCACGGTTGGCCACCTTGTGCCTCGTGCAGATGCAACGACGGTCTTCACGCCCGTTATGAGTTCATCAGCAGATGCCATGTTGCTCGACCTGGAGTTTGTGAAAACCGGGCCGACGCCAGATGCGCTGCTTCGCCAGTTTGAGCCGACGGGTGAGCGTTATGTTGTTGCTGCGCGTGTGGCTGGACCGCTCGTTTCCTCTTTTCCTGATGGTGCGCCTGCTGTCGAAGAAAATGGCGGGCTGCCTGTTTCCGTCGAGGGCCCTGGTCCTCATTTGGAACGCTCAACAGAAGACGCCAACATTATCATTGTGGCGGATTCTGAAATTTTTGATGATCGTTTCTGGGTGCAAACACAAAGCTATCTGGGGGAGCGGATTGCTCAACCCATTGCTGACAATGCGACATTCATTTTGAACGCGGTCGACAATCTGATGGGGTCCAATGATCTGATTTCATTGCGGGCGCGTGAAAAATCAGACCGGCCATTCCTTGTGGTTGATGCGCTGCGCCGGGAAGCGGAAACGAATTACCTCACTCAGGAAGAAGAGCTTCAAGCAAAAATAGCTGAAACGGAAAGCCGTTTGGCAACATTGCAGACACGTGCCCCTGCGGGTGCTGACCCTTCCGAGTTTCTGTCGGAAACGGAAGCAGATGAGATCCGTCAGTTCCGCGCCGAGCTTGGCCAAAGTCGCGCAGCCCTTCGTGAAGTGCAGCGCAACTTGCGTCGTGGCATTGATGATCTTGGGTCCCGCGTGCGGTTTATTAATGTGGCATTGGTTCCACTGCTTATTGGTGCCCTAGCCCTCGTACTTGCGTTCTTCCGGTCTAAGCGCCGCAAGGCCCGCGTTGGAATGGGAAGACAGTAGGATGGCCGGCATGAATAATCTTCTTCGTACCTCGGGTCCGTTGCGCAATTTGATATTGCTCAGCGGTGTGACATTGTTTTTCTGTGTGGCGGCGGCTGTCGTCCTGTCGACACAGCGTGAGGCAACCGCCATTAAATTTGAGCCGGAACCGTTTTTCCCGGGTCTGGCTGAACGAGTGAACCAGGCAACGCAACTGGTCTATACGGCTGGACTTGGCATGCAGGGCACGGCCAACATTACCTTGGAGCGGGGCGATGATGGTGTGTGGCGTGTTGCTCAGCGTGAGGGCTATCCTGCTAAAGGGGATAAGGTTCGTAAAACCATTCTGGGACTGACGGAACTTGAAGCCTTTGAGCCGCGCACGCGCAATCCAGAATGGCACCGCAATCTGGGACTCTTGGAGCCTGAAAAATTAGGCAGTGCGGTTCGAGTGCAATTGTTTGCTGCTGATGGCACTGAGCTTGCCAGCCTGCTTGCGGGCGAAGTGGTTGAGTCCACAACAGATATTCAAGGTCGTGGTTTTGTCTATGTTCGCCGCGATGGGGAGGATCAAACGTGGCTAGCACGGGGTTCTGTGTCGCTCGACAAAGATGTGGCCAATTGGCTTGAGAATGAGGTTCCTTCGATTCCGCTGGCTAATACACGCCGGGTAACCCTTTGGGCGGGCTCTGAGACACCCGCGATCCTGTCGCGCACATCGCCTGACCACACGAATTTTGTCATTGAAAATGTGCCTGAGGGATCTGTCACGCGCGGCGCACCGATTGTGAACGCGAGTGCGACGGCGTTTTCTGGTTTTGCGTTTGAGGATGCCGTTCCAGCTGCCTCATTGCTTTTCCCGGAGCCACCTGTGGCCGTGGTCGAAACGTTTGACGGTATGAAGCTCACCATCACAATGACCGGTGCTGGCAATGCCATGTGGGCCAAGTTTGCGGCTGAAGCGGATTATGATGCGCTTAGCGAAGAGAGTGCAGATGACGAACGGACCGCACTTGATGCGAAGGTTGCAGATATCAACACGCGTTTTGGCGAGTGGGCTTATAAGTTTGAGCAGAACTTGGGCTTGCGTCTGACGCAAACGATGGATGAGTTGACGCGGCCAGTTGCAGCTCCCGCTTCTCCCACCGCTCCATAGAGGTCTTTAGAGGCTGGTCATATCCAGCACAGCGGCGCCGAGGATCTGTCCGTTGCCGTCCTCTTGCAGGATTGCGGCGCATCCATCATAGCCTTGGGCGATGAGGGAGGCCTTTGGCAGGGTCAGAGTAAGCTCGCCGCCCTTCCACATGCCGATGGGGGTCATTTCCTTGACGACATTCACATAAGTGACCGTCTCGCCCGCATTCTCGCCGCGTTTGATCTCCACAGGCGTTTCGCGCACATAGCGTACCAGCCAAAGCGTTGCTTCCGTCGCTGTGGCATCAGCACCGACATCGATTGTGACCGTGTTGCCATCGTGAGCGAACGCGATGGGAACGTCGTGATCTTTCATCTCATTGCGCAGTTCAATGGCCCGGGTGACATGGCCCTCGCGTGAGCCGACGGCGTCGGTGACGCCATCGATCACCATTTGTGGAGTGTAGACACTGCGTCCGCCAAGCCGTTCAACGTAGTTGCGTTGGCGTTCTGAAAAGGCAGGTTGTGCCAGCGTGTCGCGCCAGCCGAGATAATCCCAAATATTAACGGGCATAGAGAGCGCTAGTACATCGTCGCGTTTGGCCAGTTCAAGCAGCAGCGCGTCAGCTGGTGGGCAAGACGAACAGCCCTGGCTCGTGAACAGCTCAACAACGACTGGGCGATCAGCAAGCGCGGGAGACAAGGCAAATGTGCTCAAGGCGAGCGCTACGGGAATGGTGAGGCGATGTTTCATGAAATGAACATAGGAAGTGTGACGGGGCGGTGCGAGTAAACTTGCAGTGACAGGAATGTGATTGACCGCTCCGTGGGGTAGGCACAAAAAAACGGGGCCCCGAAAGACCCCGTTTTCTCCAGCATATCTGCTGTTTATCAGTCGGCTGCGAGGCCGCGCAACACATAGTGAAGAATGCCGCCATTGGCGTAATAATCCACTTCATCCTGCGTATCGATGCGGCAGGTGAGCTGCACTTTCTTAACCGTGCCATCTGTGAATGTGATGGTGGCTGTTACTTCATCACGCGGTTTGATGTCGGACAGGCCATCGATAGACACTGTTTCGGAGCCATCAAGGCCAAGTCCTGCCCAGCTTTCACCGGCTTTGAACTGCAATGGGGCGACGCCCATGCCGATCAAGTTTGACCTGTGAATACGCTCAAAGCTTTCCGCAATCACGGCTTTCACACCCAAAAGCATTGTGCCCTTTGCTGCCCAGTCACGGCTTGAGCCTGTGCCATATTCCTTACCAGCGAAGACAACAAGCGGGGTGCCCCGTTTCTTGTATTCCATGCAAGCGTCGTAGATCGGCATTTCCGTGCCTTCAGGTTGCAGCTTCGTAACGCCGCCTTCTGTGCCCGGAACCATCTGGTTTTTGATGCGGATGTTGGCGAATGTGCCGCGCATCATGACCTGATGGTTGCCACGACGTGAGCCGTAGGAGTTGAAGTCCTGCGCACCCACCTGATGTCGGGTGAGGTATGATCCTGCAGGGCTCTGCGCCTGGATCGAACCGGCCGGTGAAATGTGGTCGGTTGTGATTGAGTCTGCGAACAGACCCATGATGCGCGCACCATCGACATTTTCCAGTGGTGCAGGCGTCTCGTTCAGCTCAACAAAATATGGCGGGTTTTGCACATAGGTGCTGTCATCATTCCAATCATAGGTTTTACCCTTGGATGTTTTGATGGCCTGCCAGTTTTTGTCGCCTTTGAAGACGTCAGCATAGCGTTTGCGGAACATGGCTGGTGTTACGCATTTGCGTACGGTGTCCGCAATTTCCTTGTTGGATGGCCAGATGTCTTTCAGGAAGACGTCTTTGCCATTTTTGCCTTTGCCAATTGGCTCATTGGTCAGGTCTTTGGTGACTGTACCGGCGAGGGCGTAAGCAACAACCAGTGGTGGTGAAGCCAGATAGTTGGTGCGCACATCCTGGCTAACACGACCTTCAAAGTTCCGGTTGCCAGAAAGCACAGACGAGACAACAAGGTCATTGTCTGCAATCGACTTGGAAATGGCAGCAGGCAATGGACCGGAGTTCCCGATGCAAGTTGTGCAACCATAGCCAACCAGATCAAAGCCCAGAGCATCCAGATCTTTTGAAAGGCCGGCTTTGTTCAGATATTCAGTCACAACTTGTGAGCCAGGGGCGAGAGATGTTTTTACCCAGGGTTTCACCTGAAGCCCAAGTGCGCGTGCTTTGCGGGCCACGAGGCCAGCGGCCACAAGAACACTTGGGTTAGAGGTGTTGGTGCACGATGTGATCGCAGCGATGGTCACATCGCCATGGCCGATTGTGTACTCTTCATCTTCCACTTCAAAGCGTGTGTCAGCTTCAGCTGCTTTGCCATACTCGTTGGCGAGTGTGTCAGCAAAACTTGCTGCCAGATCCGTCAGGTCAACCCGGTCTTGTGGGCGTTTGGGACCCGCGAGAGCTGGAACCACTTCGTCGAGGTTCAGTTCAAGCGTGTCTGTGAAGACAGGATCAGGTGTTTTGCTGTCACGGAAGAGGCCTTGTGCCTTGGCATAAGCTTCGACCAGATCAACGCGGGCTTTGTCACGACCCGTTGCACGCAGATATTTGATCATTTCTGCATCAACCGGGAAGAAGCCGCATGTTGCACCATATTCTGGTGCCATGTTGGCAATGGTTGCTTTGTCTTCCAGCGATAGGTGGTCGAGGCCACCGCCGAAATATTCGACGAACTTGCCAACTACTCCACGTTCGCGCAGCATTTCAACAACCTTGAGCACAAGGTCAGTGGCGGTGAGGCCCTCTTTCAGTTTGCCTTTGAGCTTAAAGCCAACCACTTCAGGGATCATCATTGTCACAGGCTGACCAAGCATGGCCGCTTCTGCTTCAATGCCACCAACACCCCAACCAAGAACGGACAGGCCGTTGATCATGGTTGTGTGGCTGTCTGTCCCAACGCATGTGTCGGGATAAGCCATCTCGATGTTTTTGTTAGCCCCGTCTTTTTCTGTGCGTGTCCACACAGCCTGGGCCAAATATTCCAGGTTCACCTGGTGGCAGATGCCGGTCCCGGGAGGTACGACGCGGAAATTGTCAAAGGCTTGTGAGCCCCAACGCAGGAATTCATAGCGTTCCTGATTGCGCTCATACTCAAGATCAACATTTTCTTTGAACGCTGTTTTGGTGCCGAACTTGTCAACCATCACAGAGTGGTCAATCACGAGATCAACGGGAACCTGTGGGTTGATGCGTTCTGCGTCGCCACCGAGTTTGGCAACGGCGTTGCGCATGGCAGCAAGGTCAACGACAGCAGGAACGCCGGTGAAATCCTGCATCAGCACGCGGGCTGGGCGGTAAGCGATTTCACGGGTGGATGTGCGTGTGTCGAGCCAGCCTTTAACCGCTTTCACGTCGTCGGCGGTTACAGTGCGACCGTCTTCAAAACGCAGCAGGTTTTCCAGCAGAACTTTCAAGCTGAAAGGAAGGCGGGAAATGCCGTTCAGGCCATTTGCTTCGGCTTTTTTCAGATCATAGTAGGCGTAGTTCTTGGTACCGACTTTGAGATTTGAATAAGCGTCAAAGCTGTTGGCGCCTAGTGCGTTCAAAGGCACAGCGCGCTTTGTAGGCGCTTTTTTAGCCGAAGTTTTTTTAGCTGGTGCTTTTGTGGCAGCTTTTTTAGCGGCTGCCTTTTTAGCAGTCGTTTTCTTGATCGGTGCTTTTTTCTTCACCGGCGTCTTTTTCTTGGCGGCTTTTTTTGCAGCTTTTTTCTTAGCTACTTTTTTCTTCGGCTGCACTTTCGTGGCGGTCTTCTTTTTTGCAGCCTTTTTGGCAACCTTCTTTTTGGCTGCCTTGCGGGCGGGCGTCTTTTTCTTCGCGGGTGTTTTTTTCTTGGCAGCTTTTTTGGCTACCTTTTTCTTAGCTACTTTTTTTGCAGCTTTCTTTTTCGCTGGCGATTTTTTCTTAGCAGAGGCTTTTGCCGTACCTTTTTTCTTCGCTGCCTTTTTGGCGACTTTCTT